>MDSW01113279.1_pt1 | contig 45627 bp, 44 predicted proteins | sample 811171 | NCBI WGS metagenome assembly MDSW01 (sample SAMN05326641, study PRJNA326480) | marine metagenome | isolation source: seawater | place: Atlantic Ocean: North West | collected 2012
AACTATTGCTGCCAAATGAAAAATAACATTCAAATTATTGTTATTACACCACTCAAAAAGTTTTTTTTTGTTTCTTATATCATGCCCATAATAAAAATAATTATTTTTACTTTTATTTTTTTTAATTATTTTTCCTAAACTGCCATTATGGCCTGTTATACCTATATTAAATTTCATTAAATTTTTTCTTTGCAATAATTAACATAAATTGAAAATAAGTTTTTATAAATTTTTTCACATTCGTTAAGTTACGAATAAAAAAATTACTAAAAGGAAGTATATAATCCATATTTCAATTTTTTTAAATATAACAATTTAATATATGATTTTTGTTTTATTTTCTAAATAAATTAATTTATTTTATAATAGAATTATTACTCTTTTATTTATACAAATATAAAAAAATTTATTTAGTTAGAAATGGTCAAAAACACAAATAAAATAATACTGTTAATTCTAATAGTTGGAATATTCTTAAATATTTTCCTTTCATATAAGAATCTAAAAACTTTTGACGAATATAGAGTAACAGCTGAGGGTAATCTTCAGCATTATATGATTCGATCTGATATCTATCATGGATGGATTAATGCAGATAAATTTAAGAATGACCTAGAAAAAAAAAATTTTTTTAACTCATTGCCAATTTACGATAGGTCTTTTTTACCCAATATATTTATTGGCATTTATTATGATTTAATTGATGAAGATATTTTTGACAAAATAGAGATTAATGAAGATCAAAAAAAAATTAAGAAAAATAATGGTAAGCTTGGATTCTTAATAATTCAAATTATATTATTTTATTTTTCAGTATATTATTTAAGTAAAAAGTTAAAAAATAAATTTAGTCATAAAAATATTATCTTTATAGTGGGATTTTTGTCTTTAGAGCCTTCTATTTTACAATGGCATTCATCTTTTTGGTCAGAAAGCATATATTTGTCTTTTTTAATAATTTTACTAGGAAAATTAATAAATTTAAAAGACAATATTTTGAGAAATATTTTTATCGGAATTTTTATAGGTGTTATGTATGCACAACGATCAGCATCATTTTTATTAATTTTACCAGTATTAGTTTATTATATAATTTTTTTTAAAAAAAATATTAAACCTTATATTTTTTTAATATTTGGTTACATAATTGTTTTATTTGGGATTGGTGTAAACCATTATTATAAAACAGACAAATTTTTTATCTTACCCTACTATAGTCATTTATATTCAAATTATCATTATATGCTGCATGAGATGAAGGCTAAATCAAACAACATTAGTTATCAGAAAGCTCTAAAAGAAAAAATTGAAAAAGAAGATAATTGGAAAAATCTAAACAATATTGATATCAATAATTTTAAAGATATTTTTTTAATAATAAATTACAGAAATAAAGAATTTTTGCATGAAGTAATAAAAAACCCTTTTAATTCAAGCTTATATTTATTAAATAAAATTTCCCAAGCTGCAATCTTAGATCCTTTCTGGGTCAAAAAAAATTTATTTCTTGATAAGTCAATCAAAAACTATCATATTGAATTTAAGAAAGACATTGCCTTAAGAATTTTATATTCATTAATTTTTTACTCAATCAGTTTGGTGGGTTTTCTTTCTATTGTAAAAAATTTTTTATCAAAAAAAAATAAAACTAAATATGATAATTTCATGATTTTAAATTTTTTAATTATAGCTTATTTTTTTGTTTGGACTGGCGGTTATGGAGTTTCAAGATATTTCGTTCCAACTATTGTAAATTTTTCTTTTTTCTTAGCTCTTGGAATAAGTTATTTATTCTTAAAAAAAGAATAATTTTAATTTAGAGATTTATAAACATTCAATGTTTGTACTGCACATTTTGACCATTTGAACTCCTTAAATTTTCTGTAGCCTTTAGCAATTTGCCTTTTTTGCAAAGAAGTGGATTTTAATATTTTTTCAATTTTATTTTTTATATCTGTTACATTTTTTGGATTAAAAAAAATAGAGGCATTGCCATATATTTCTCTAAATATTTTGATATTACTTGTTGCTACCGGACAACCGCATCTCATAGCTTCTAAAGGCGGTAATCCAAATCCTTCAAGTAAACTTGGACTAACCAGTAAACTAGATTGTGAATATATTTTATTTAATCTTGTATAATCGCCAGAAATATAACTTATTTTATTTAAAATTTTTAGATTTTTAAAAAAATTTTTTTCTTTATCTATAAAATCTTTATGGCCAAAACTTAAGATTTTGTAATTTTTTTTTAAGAACTCTGATCTACTATATGCTAAAATGAAATTGTTAAAATTTTTATATCCTTCTCTAGCACCAACATAAATTATATATTTTTTTTTTCTTTGGTATAAAATTTTTTGTTGATTTATTCCTAAATAAATTACTTTAATTTTGTTTTTTTTTACTTTGTAAAATTTAATTAAATCATTTTTAGTTTGATTTGATATACAGATAATTTTTTTTGCATTTTGAATAGGAAATCTTTTGTCAAACTTCTTTTGATGAATATTTAACCTTTCATGAATTAAATCATAAATTGTTAAAACGTAAGGAATTTTAATAAATTTTATTAGAAAATTATTATAATATGATAGATGAACTAAATCTGGTTTTTTTAAAAAAATATAAATAAGAGTTACAATATTATTAATTAAATAAGAAATTCTAGTAGTAAACAATGGTAAAGATTTTAAATTATAAAAATTAATTATATGTTTATTTTTTTTAGAAAACAGATTGCTAATTGAAATTGGTGCAAATATTACAGATTTCAAACCTATTTTATTTAAATTTTTATTTAAGTTAAAAATATAATTTGATATTCCTCCAATCTTCTGATGTAAAAAAATAGAGTGATCAAAAAGAATTTTCCTAATCATTTATTTGAAAATTTTCCTTATAAAATTTTTAAAAGAAAATATTCTTGTTTGAATTTTTTTTGGTTCTTTTAATTCATTTTTTTTTTTTACCACTTTACACATGCCTGAAGATAAAAATGAAAAAGAAATATCAAAATTTTCTATGTTATTATTATAAATTTCTAATAGTTTATTAAATGTCTCGTTATTATTTATTTCGCAATAGAAATTATTCCTCTTCTCTGTTTTTAAATATGGTAACCAAGAAATATCATCAATAAAAAAAAGGCCATTTACTTTTAACTTTGGAAAATAATGAAAAAATATTTTTTTAACATGTTCTGCTTCATGTAAAGAGTCTAAGTAGATAATGTCAATTTCTTTAGGCAAAATATTTTCTAAGAATTCAAAATTATCGTCTCTAGATTTTATAAACTTCCATTTACTATCATTAAATAGATTTGAGTAATCATCTATATCGATAGAATAAAGCTTTCCATTATTTTGATTACATGTGTCTAAGAATAATTTTGTAGATCTTCCTTCTTTAACTCCAAATTCTACGATTTGTGGTTTTTGTATTTTTGATATATGTTTTTTTATAAATGTATCAATCTTGTAAGTATAATCAGACATGTAAATTGTAAATTACTTGTTTCAACTTTTTAAATATAATAATAATAAATTTATTTAATAACTTTTAAATGAGTAAAATAAAAAAGCAAAAAAAATATTTAATTAAAATAAAAGCTAATAAACCTTTTTTTTCAGTAATAACTGTAGTTAAAAACGCTGAAAAGGATGTAATTAAAACAATAAAAAGTGTAAAAAACCAAACCTACAAGAATTACGAATATATTGTAATCGATGGTAATTCAGAAGATCATACCGTTAAAAACGTTTTAAGATACCGAAAAAATATAAATTTATTTATTTCTGAGAATGATAAAGGAATTTATTATGCAATGAATAAAGGTATTAACTTTTCTAGAGGAAAAATAATTATTTTTGTTAATAGCGGCGATATTTTGACAAAAAATGCTCTTAAAAATGTAAATGAAATATTTAATAAAAATAAAAAATATGACTATGTCTTCGGAACAGTTAAAAGGCACTACACAAAAGATACAATATTAAAGTATGGAGTAAATGTAGGTAGGCTTAAATATAATTTTGATTTTGCAACTAGTCATTCAACAGGATTCTTTTTAAAAAAAAAAATATTTCAAAAATATGGATTGTTTAACACTAAATACAAATGTTCTGCAGATTATGACTTATATTATAGATTGATTATAAAAAAAAAAATTGAAGGCAGCTCAACAAAAAAATCTAAACTTATTGGAATAGTACAAAGTGGAGGCTATTCTAGTAAAATTAGTTTTTTTAGTCATTTAAAAGAAGAGACTTTGATTAGAATAAACAATAATCAAAATCTTTTTTTCGTCTCTCTAATATTTATAAATGCTGTAATAAAACATTTTTTTAAATACTTTAAATAAAATTTACATATCGCATTTAAATTATCTTTTTTATATTTTCATTTAAATACCATTTGATCAAAAGATTTAAGCCATTATTTATGTTTGTAAATTTTTTATATTTAAGCGCTTTTGTTATTTTTTTATTATCTCCAAGAGTAATATTAACGTCAGCTTTGTTTGCTTTCACATTTACAATTTTAGCGTTTTTAAACCTATTATTAATTTTATCAGCTAAATATTTAATATTAACTTTTTTTCCTGCACAAACATTAAAAATTGTATGACTTTTTTTGCATTTATAATTAAGTAATTTATGACAAATATTTGCAACATCTTTAATATTTGTAAAATCTCTATAATGATTACCACTTTTATTTAAATAAAAATTTTTATTTTTTGATATACAATCAAGAAGCTTAATTATAAACATATCTGGTCTTCCCCATTCACCATAAACAGTAAAAAATCTTAAACATATAAAAGGTTTTTTGAAAAGATTTGAATAAACTTTTGCAGTATTTTCATTATTAATTTTAGTAATACCATAAGGGTTTTTTGCTTTTAAAATACTGTTTTCCTTTATTGGAAATTTATTCTGATCACCATAAACGGAGCTTGATGATGCGTAAATTATTTTTTTTTATGGATCTGTGTTTTATATTTTTTAAAATATTATAAAAACCTTTTTCATTAACATTATAATATTTTTTTGGATTAACTAAAGAGTATCTTACGCCTGGTTGTGCAGCAAAATGATATAGATATTCAAATTTTGATCTACTTAGATATTTTTTTAAAACTTTAATATTTGTTATATCTATTTTTTGAAAAAAAAAATTACTATATTTACTTAAAACCTCTAGTCTTTTTTTTTTTAGCTTTACGCTGTAATAATTATCAAGATTATCTATTCCATAAACTATTTTATTTTTTTTTAATAGTTTCAGAGCTAGACTAAATCCTATAAATCCAGCTACACCTGTAATTAATATTTTCATTCTATTTCACAAACTTTGTTATTATATATCTTTAAAAATTTTTACTCCAATTTTCTGAATATAGATTTTCATAATGCGACAATTTAAAATTTTTTTCTTTATCTATATCATAAACTTCTAAATCGTTTATTAATTTTAAATTATCTTTTAAATTTTTATAATTTAATCTACCGTCAATATTTTTTCCTCCTCTAATTGATGGAGCAAAAATAGTTTTATTTAAAATTTTTTCTTTAAAATAAACATATTTATTTTTTTTAACAAAAAAAGCATTCATGCCCTGAACATTTGTTCCAAGAAATACATAATTTTTTTTTTCCATCAAATCTATCAGCGCATTAATTGAGCAACCAAAGTAAAGATTTGAAAAATGTTTTTTAATGCTCACAAAATTTTTTTCATAAAGGATTGATATTTTATGGATATCACCAAATATAGGATTATATTCTAAAACCACTATATCACTTTCAATTTTGATTTTTTTTAAAATCCAATAATCATTACCATCAATATCTATACTCAATAAACCTAGATACTTTTCTTTAATATGTTTGTTAATAATATCATTAATATTTTCATCGTTTATAAATTGACAAATTGCATTTAAATCATGCTGCCAATAAATCTTTTGCATTTTAATTTTTTCCACATCCTTTTTTGAGCCCTCAATTATGTAACCTTTCCACATTTGTGATTTTAGTAAATATCTTGTATTGGATTCCCAGTAATCTTGCGTTCCAATTTCTAAAAAAACCTTTTTAATATCTGGAATCTGGTGTGATAACCAACTAATTATACCGTCTTCTCCAAATTGAGAAAAGGCTGAAAACTCTACATCTCTAAAATCATATATTTTTTTTTTATTTAAATTATTTTGTTCATTAATTTTTGCTTGAAGAAAAATTTTTTTTTCTGAAAAATCTGGTTTTCTTAAAATTGTTTGATTTGTAAGAATTGAAAATATAGACAAGATTTTTGTAAATAATTGTTTCATATTTTAAAAAATAGTGCAGTAACTTTTATATTTAACCCAATGTATTTAGGAAATTCACTGGATTCTAATCTATATGCATCAACAAATTAAAGTAAATCCTTAACATCAAGAATTCCTAATACTTTTTCTTGATCCAGTACTACAAATTGTCCTAGGTTATATTTTTTTACTAAATTTGTTATTACTTCAACTTTATCTGTAATATCAACTGAATAAGGTTTTTTTGAGATATAATTTATGATTTTATCATCATAGTTAAATTTTTTCTTTCCTTTGATAAGCCTATTCAGGTCCCCAGTTGTAAAAATTCCAGACAGCTTTTTATTTTTAGTCACTGCTACAGCTGCACCTTTGTGATTTTGAAGAGTTACCAATGTTTCAAATAATGTTTGATTTGCATCTACTAACAAATGTTTATTAAAATTTATAGAAGATACCTGTCTCATTTGATTTAAATCTTTCTTAAATAATAAGAAACCTGTATCTGTGAGTGGATGGCTGAACATCTCTTTGACAACTTTCATAGGAATTGTAATGGCATCAACTCCGATTTTATAGCAATCAATAACATGGTTTAAATTTCTTACACTTGATCCCATAATTAAAGTTTTTGAATTATTAATTTTAAATGATGATACAATTTTATTTAAATTATCTATGGCATTATGACCAATATCATCTAATCGGCCTATTAGAGGACAAATATAGTTGGAATTTATAGATGAAGAAATTATAGCTTGGCCTAATGAAAATATTAAATGTAAATTTGTAGAATATTTTTTATTAATTAAATATTTAGCTGCTTTAACACCATCTTCTGAAAAAGGAATTTTAAAAACTAAGTTATACTTTACACAATTTTTTTTAATTCTTTGTGAATTGTCTATTATTTCTTTAGCATTATCTCCAAATGCTTCAACATGTATTTCTTTTTCGTTACCAATAATTTTACCAATCTCTCTCACCATTTCAATATCATCAGACATACCAAAGCGCCTAGCAAGGTTTGGGTTTGTAGTAATACCGGCTATATTAAATATTTCACTATATTTTTTTATTTCTCCTAGGTCTATTGTGTCTAGAAAAATTTTCATAATTAATATTTATCTTAATTTGATTTTGAGTTAACAAAATCCCATAATGGTTTGACATTCGTCAGTAACTTCTCAAACTCATTAAAAGAAAATTGTGTTGCGGCATCACATTTTGCATTTTTTGGGTCAGGGTGAACCTCAATAAATAATCCATCAACAAAATTAGAAATAGCTGATCTAGCATAAGTTTCGCCAAATTCCTTTTGGCCGCCCTCTTTAATATTAGATGATGGAAATCCATTTTTTCTAACAGAGTGTCCAACGTCAAAAAAGACTGGATAATTTAACTTTTTTAAAATTAAAAATGATCTGGGGTCAACCATCAAATCTCTATAACCAAAACAAGTTCCTCTTTCTGTTATAGTAATTTTGTTGTTTCCTGCGCTTTCTATTTTCATAACTATTTTTTCAACATCATTAGGAGATAAAAATTGTCCTTTTTTAACATTGATTGTTTTTCCTGTTTTCGCTATCTCAGTCGTGAGCTCAGTTTGCATACATAAATAAGCTGGTATTTGAATAATATCAATAAACTTAAATAAGTCTAATTGCAATTCATACAAGTTGTGAACATCAGTAATAATTTTAAAATTTTTATTTTTTAATTCTGAGAATATTTCTGAACATTCTTCATGACCTAAAGTGCTAAAATAATTTGTTGATGATCTATTATCTTTTTTATAGGAACTTTTATAAATCAGATCAAAATTAAATTTTTCAGACATTTCTTTTAAAAAACCTGAAGTTTCTACACTTGTTTTAAGACTTTCTAATACACAGTTTCCAGCAATAACTTGAAATTTTTTCATTTAAAATTTTCACGAATATTACATAAATCTTTATAATTATCAACCCCCGTGGTCAAGCTCGAAGCTCTAAACGCAATTATTTTATATCCATTCTCTATTACCCTTAGTTGTTCCAGCTTTTGATCTCTTTCTAAAAATCTTTCTTTTAATTTTGAAAATTTTACTAAAAAGTCTTTTCGATAAAAAAATATTCCTATATGTTACAAATAACTTTTTTCTTTTGAAGTATTAGTAATCTTTTTTCTACTAAAGATTAATACTTCATTTTTTTTGTTTATTAGAAGTCTAGCTTCATTAGGGTTATATTCATTTGTCTCTTTTTTTTTAAAATATAATGTAGAAACAGAAAATTTTTTATTTTTTTTATTATATGCTAGTGTCTTTCTTATTAAATTTTTAACATCTTTAATATTAATAAGCGGTTCATCGCCTTGTAGATTTAAAACCCATTGATAATTATATTTTTTACATACTTCAGAGACTCTATCTGAGCCTGTCTCATGACTTTTTTTTGTCATAACACAGTTCATTTTATTTAATAAACAATGTTGTAAAATTCTTTTATCATCTGTGGCAATAATTGTTTTTGAACAATTTACTTTTTTTGCTCTTTCATATACATGCTGAATCATAGTTTTATTGCCTATTTTTTTCAAAGGTTTACCTGGCAACCTAGTTGAGCCATATCTTGCTGGTATCACTAATAAAACTTTAAACTTCATCTATAATTTTCGTTTTTATTATTCTCCACCAGATATATTTATAATTTGATTTGTAATTAAAGTATTTTCACCAGAGCATAAGAAATAAATATATTTTGCCACTTCGTTAGTAGAGGCCATCTTTTTTATTGGAATTAATTGGATTCTTTTTTTCATATTTTTTTTCTTATCTTTAAGGTGTAATTTTGTATCAGTTACTCCTATTTGCAACGCATTAATCATTATATTATATTTGTAATAATTTTTATAAATAGAGGGAAAAAATTCATTGAGATGTTTTGATACAGAATATGGCATTGTGAGATTGCCTCCACCAAATTTTGTTCCAATGCTCGATGCAAGTAATATCCTGCCCCACTTTTTTTTTTCATTTTATCTAAAATTTTTTGTATTATAAGTAAATTTGAAATATAATTTACATTAAAATGATCAATTAAATCTGATGGTAAAATTTTATGAAATTTTTTTAATTTCATATGTCCTGTTAGACTTACGAAAGCATCATAATTGCTTATTTCATTTGAGTTTTTTCTAATAAATTTTTCAAATAGATGAATTTTAATTAAGTTAAATTTCAATAGTTTTAAATTTTTCCTTTTTCCTAGTTGAGATAATTTTTTCTTACTTGTGTTATAATGTGCGGTAACAGTCCAATTTTTTTTCAAAAAGTACTTTACTGTTTCAAATCCTATATCTGAACTCGCACCTAAAATAAGTATTTTCTTTGACATAACTAGTCTAGCTCTTTCCAAGCTTTAATGTGTTTTAAACCTATGTGATCCCCTTTTGCATTACATACATTACAAGGTGAGAAACTTCTTTTTGCTTCATAAAGATTTTTTCTTGAAATCATTGCTTTTTTTGAAGTCCAAATATCAATAAAATTTTGCTTAGATAGATTTCCTAAAATATTTTTTTTAGCCCAGTCATGAGAACACATGAGTACATCGCCATTATAATCAACAAAAAAGTCATAACTTGGGTAGTAACAGGTTTCATTTATTGCACTTTTTAATGCATCTATTTTAAAAACAGCATTTTTCATAGTTCCACCTCGATTAGTTAAATTTATTCCAAAGTTTTCTTCTGGTGGCAAGTATCTGTGTCTAACAATAAATTGTTCCTTTCTTAAATTTACATCCTCACACATTTTTTGAAATTCTGCTGCTTGATCAGGTCCATCATATGCACTAATAGATAGAGTGGTAAGTCCAGCATCAATAAGTTTTTTTATCCTAGTTGTATTTAAAACATCTCCATTAGTAATTACTTCTATTCTTGCTTTTGGTAAAAACTTTTTTGCCTCCTTTATATGATTATAAATGTTTTTATGTAGAAGAGGTTCATTAAATCCTGCATATGCAAAAACACCTTCAAAACCATGTTCTGATAATTGGGTACATAATTTTGCATGAAGCTCATCTGAAATAAATTCATTAATATCTGGATAGTTTGGATCACTTCTTGGGCAAAAAGAACATTTTCTATTACACATTCCAGAGTTACTTATTTCTACTAAAGATGGCAAAGGTATATTTGTTCCCTTAATAAAACTTAATTTATTTTGGATTAGTTTAGAGTTGGATGATTCAAGCATTAAAATTAATATTTATCAATTTATTCAATAATTGAAAGATAATAAAAGATTTTTTATTTTTAACAATTTAAATCTAATTATTGAACATCTTTAATTGATTTTTAAATCAATGTTTTATGTAATTATACATAATTCCCATAAAAAGCATTAATGTATTTTAAATTATGTACACTGTTCATTTAATAAATTACTTAACTTCTATTATTTTATTATTTTTAATTTCGATTACTCTATTGCAATATTTTAATACTTTTTCCCTATGCGTCACGCAAATTATTGTTTTATTTACATTGTGTGAAAATATTGGTTCAAAAATTCTTACTTCAGTATCAATATCTATTGCTGATGCAGGTTCATCTAATATTAACAATTCAGGTTTCCGATATAGTGCTCTAGCTAAAAGTAATCTTTGAGCTTGACCGCCTGACAATTGTGATCCTCTCTCTCCAACTTTTGAAAATAATTTATTTGGTAAACTATTTACATAATCAAATAATTGAACATTTTTTAATACATCATTTATTTCATTTATATTAAGATTTTCTATATTTTCTCTAAATGTAATATTAAATAAAATGCTTTCATCAAAAACCTGGGAATTTTGACTCACCAGACCTATTTTGTTTTGCCAACTATAAAGTAATTTATTTATATCAAGGTTATTTATTTTTATTTGCCCTTTTTCAGCATGAATTAACCCACAAATTAAATTGATTAAGGTAGTTTTGCCGTTCCCGGAGGTTCCAATAATTCCTATTTTGTCTTTATTATAAATATTGAGATTTACATCAGAAAAAACTTTCTTATTCTTTTCGTGATAAACAAAACTTAAATTTTCTATTTCCAATTTTTCAAATGAAAAATTTTTTATGTTTTTATCAGGTCTATTATTTATTTCAATTTTACCATAATAATCTTCAAATTCTTTATAAATTACATCGATGACTACATTATTATAATTGATAGATTGAATTGAATTAATTATTTTCAATATTGATGGCAACATTCTTAAAGTTGCAAAAATATATACACTAAGTAGTACTAAAATATTATCTAAAGTATAGTTTATATTTATAAGATAAATTACTATTATAAATATAGCAAAGATGCTTAAGAATTCTAAAATAATTCTTGGCAAACTAGTGATTGTCGCTCTTTTAACTGCTGACTCGCCATATTCTCTGTTATGAAAAGTAAATTTATTTAAAAAAATTTTTTCTAAATTATAAATAATTACTTCTTTTATGCTTCCAAAACTATCTTGAATTTGTTTTATTGCCCCTGCTGAATGATCATGTCTTAATTTTCCATAATATTTAAGTTTATTTTTAAAATATAAATACCAAATTAAGCCTGTGGAAAGAAAAAATAGAATTAGTACAATAGATACTTGATAATTGTAATATATCAGAAAAAAGCAAATAAATAAAAATAACGTTGAATCGATAATTAGTTCCATTAGAGGTAGAATTACCCCAAAAGAAAATAGGTTTGACTCTCCTTGAATAGTTCTTATCTTTTCAGAAGAATGTGTTTTTGTGCCTAAAATAAATTTATTTCTTAAATTTTTCAAAAACAAAAAATCTGCAACACCTATGAAAAGTTTAAAACTATATTTATTTTTTTTTATGATAACTAATATAGATAACAAAAATTTAAACATATAAATAAGAATAAAAATTAAAAATACAAAAAATAGCATTTCTTCTTTTGAAATATTGTTTGGAAAAAAAATAAATAAAAAGTTTGGTATATCTTTATTTGCTAGTATGGACATTATTGGAATTATAAGTCCAATACCAATAATCTCAAATATAGAATTGAATAGTGTTAAAATTATTAATTGTATTAATTCACTTAAAGAATTTTTTTTTAAAATAAATATTATTTTTTTTATTTTGTTTTTCAAATGAGTAGTTTTTATTAAGTTTTTTAAGTTTAATTAATTTAAAAATAATATAATAACATCAAATTATTAATAGTAAGACAAATATGTTGTTTTTTGATACAAATTGCAATTAATTTAATATAAACATCCTCTTAATTACAAAAAAATAAATACTTCTAAATATATATATAATAATGTGTGAAATTAATATTTATCCATGAAACACAAATTAAAACTACCGCATTTACCTTCAAAAAAAATACTGCAAAATTTTTTTATAGATCTCAACCTTAGAGATCTAATAAAATTAAGCAAATTAAAAAATAAAAAATTACTTTATAAAGGGGCATTAGCAACAAAGCCTTATGTCCCAGAATTAATAGATTTGTATCTTATTTATAAAATAGTTGAATTGAATAAAAGAACTACCGTTTTAGAAATTGGATCAGGTTGGTCTACTTTAATAATTAATTTAGCATTAAATAAAATTAAAAAAAAAAATTTAAAAAAATCAAAAAAGTTGAGACGAAAAAATTTATTTGAACTTTTTGTTTTAGAGTCAGAAAAAAAATATTTAAACATAACTAAAAAGAAATTAAAAAAATATGGAACTAATAAAATTAAAACAAATTATTTTTTTTCAGAGTCCAGAATGACAACATTCAATGGAAGAATTTGTCATAAATTTGATAAATTGCCAAATTGTAATCCTGATTTTATTTACTTGGACGGACCGGGCAAAGATGTAGTAAAGAAAAAAATAAATAATATAACAGTTTCTAAAAATGTAGATATGCCACCTATGAGCTGTGATATTTTAAAAATAGAATTTTTTTTAATTCCTGGAACAATAGTATTAGTTGATGGTAGAGCAGCAAACGTAAATTTTTTAAGAAAGAATTTTAAACGTAAATGGAAATATAAATATTATAAAAAATTTGATCAACATATTTTTTTACTTGAAGATGATAGCTTTGGTAAAATTAATGATGATATATTAAATTTCTATAAATAACTAATAGAAGAAATATTTTTTAAGAATGTTAATTAAAAAAATTGTAAATTAAATAAATAATAATATATATACTTTCAAAAAATTTAATGAATTATTTAAAACCAAACATCTTATTTTTTCTAATTATAAATTTAATAAACCTTTTTATAGTTGAATGTAAATTAATTAAAATAAGAACAATATCTTTTCTCAAATTCTTAGAAAGATTTTCCATATCAAAATATTTTTTTTATAAATGTGGAAAAGACGTCCTTCCTTTTAGAAATAAAAATTTAATTAATTTTTTAATTAAAAATAAAAAAATTTGGAGTGAAATTAAATTTAAAAATGAAAACTTAACACTTGTTGATCTAACATTATCACATCAACCTTTGTATGCGATAACAAATTTGGTAATTGCTAAAGAAATTTCGAAAATTAATAATCAAGATCTAATAGCCTTAGTTAATCAAAATGATTTGGTCACTAAAAAAATTGCTGAAAGCTATGGAATAAAAAAGTTTGTCTATTATCCTGAAAATAATTTTATAAAAAAATATTTATATTTATGTAAATCTTCTTTAATTTTAAAAAATTATAAAAATGTTAATCATTTTTTAAATTACAAGCTGGAAAATATAGATGTTGGGAGAGCCACTTACGAACATTATCTAAGGCATTTTGCAAAAAAAACACCTTCAAAAATTGATTTTTTATTTAATTTAATTTTATCAAAATGTCTTTCTGATCTAAATTTTTCCAATAAAATTTTCAATAATTATAAGATAAAGAATTTTGTAACTAATGAACTTCAATTTTTACCTAACAGGATTTTAATGGAAAAGGCTTTGAAGAAGAATATTTCTATTTATGCTAAATTTGGTGGTGCTGACGAGAATATTGGAATAAGATTATACAAAAAATTTACAGATAGATTTAGTGTCAAATTGAAATATTCTAAAGAATTAAGAAATTATTTGATTAAAAAACATAAAAAAAAAACTAGAAAAAAATATTATTAATTTCTTTTCAAGCGAAAGAGAAATAAAAAAAATAGGATATCAATACAAAGATACATGGAAAGGAATTATAAAAAAACCAGAAAAATTAAAATTTAAAAATTTAAAAGAATTTAACAATTATTTTGGTCTTAATCATAAAAAAAAAAATATTTTAATATTGCCTCATGCTATGGCTGATAATGTTTTTATGTGTGAATGGAACATTTATAGAACCCCTTTAGAATGGTATGTGGAAACATTAAAAATTATAAAAAAAATACACAATGTAAACTGGATAATCAATGCACATCCAGCAGAAAAACTTCATACTTCAAAAATTAATTCTAGATCACTTTTAGAAAAAGAGATTGGAAAAAAAGAAAACATTATTTTAATTGAAAATGCTCACATCCATAAACTAAGTTCTTATATATCAGCAATGATTACTTGCCACAGTTCCGCTGGATATGAATATACTTCCCTCGGAGTACCAGTAATTACCTCTGCAGATACTCGGTATTCAGAATTTGATATTACTTTAGCACCTAGAACAAAAAAAAATTACAAAAAAATTTTAAATAACATAACTAAATTAAAAAAAGTAAGCAAAGATAAAATTTTTAGAGCCAAACTATATTGGTATTTAAATAGTAATATTTGTAAAATTGACCATCCTGCTATTCCATTTTTTGATGCTGTAAGATGGTACGATGAAAGAAAATTTTGGAAAACAATGGATAAAACTACAAATAAAAAAAATTTAACAAATGTAAATTTTTCAAAAAATTTTAAAATACAAATTCAAAATAGTAATAGACACTTATTTGATACAAGCGTATTTGATAAATCAAAAAAAAATACTAAAATAAAACTTAATGATGCTTAAATTTTACTTTATAGGCACTTCATTCGTATCTAGTCTTTTTAATTCTAAAAAATCACATTTACTTAAATTTACGAAACCTTTTTTTGTAGTAAATCCTACTAAACAATTATTTTTCTTTAAAATTTTTTTTGTTGTATTATTAAATGAACCAAATGGATAGCACATAGCCCAATTATTACTTAAAGAACTAATTTTTTTTAAAAACTTAACTGTTTTTTTTATTTCATTTTGTTGTTTGCTTTTACCAACTTTATCTAAATGTAAGTGATCATAACCATGTCCACCAACGTACATTTTATGATTGATTAATTTTTTAATATCACTTTTAGATAAATATAGTTGTTTTGAAAAATTTTTTTCATTAAAACTCACATATTTTTTAAACAAATAATTGCAACAAGATTGGCTAATATTTTTAGGAAGATATATATTAAGTAAATATTTTATAAATGTCGTTTCCTTGTTGTCAAATCGATTTTTATTTACAAATTTTTTTTTAATTTTAATAATTTTATTTATTGAACTGATTGAGAAATTACATTTTTTAGTTAAATAATTAATTATTTCGTAAAAAAGATTTGATGGATTTTTCTTTGCCAAAATAAATTGAACTTTATTTACGTTAAGCAATTTTTGTTTTTCAACTGCACTTACAATAGGGAAAAAACAACCAAATAATCCTTTTTTTTTAAGTTTAGGTAAAACATATTTTGCATGGTCTTTATACCCGTCATCAAAAGTTAAAAGGCATGGTTTTTTTTTTAATTTTTTTTTAAATAAAATATAATTTACTAAATCATCATATTTTATGATGTTATAGTTTTTGACTAAATAATTTAATTGACTTTCAAATTTATTTAACTCTAGACCTTTTAAACCAGGAAATTTTGAATTTTTAATCGGCCTCACATAGTGATACATCAAAACAAGTAATTTATTCATTATTTTTTTTTGGTATTTATTTATAATTTAATCTTATAATAGTAAACAAATAGATTTTAGTAAAAATGAAATTAGAAAAAAGTCTTTGCTATGTAAACCTTTCTGATGATCTTCATAGATTTTCGAGAATTAACAAAGAGCTAATACAACATCTTTCAATAAGTTTTAATAAAATTTATATTCTGAATTTCCATAGTTTGAGAATATTTTCTAAAAAAAAAAAAAATTTCAATTAAAAAAAATAAAATATTTCTACCTAAAAATTTCATTATTATAAATATAAAAAGTTCAAAAGATCTTTTAAAATTTTCAAGGAACAAAAAATTATTAGTAATTATAAATGATATTACAAAAAGTATAATGGACTTTAAAATATATTATTTATTAAAAAAAATAAATGCAAAATTAATTATGATTTCAATCACTAGCATGTATGGAAGTAAAATATTTGTTGATATCCCGATTAAAGATTTAGTTAAAGGTTATAGGCATTTTTTTTTGAAAGGGTTTTATTATATTTGGAGAATACTTACTATTGTAAATATGTTTCCCAAAATAGATTTATTATTAGAATCAAATGCTGAGAATATAAAAGCTTTTAATAACGGAATAAGCAGAAAATTCGAAAAATTTTTTCCTTTTTTTAAAATTTCTTTATATAGAAAAATAGTTCACGTTAATAGCAGTGTATTTGACACTTTTTACAGAAATAAAAATAAAAAAAATAACACGAAAAAAAATGGTAAATATATTTTATACATAGATAGTCCTTTTGCATCTCCCGATAGAATATCAAGAGAAGGAAAGTTAAACTTACATGATAAACAAAAATTTTATAAAAATTTATTTATTGCTTTAAATAATATTTCCTCAACTTTTAAAAAAAAAATAATTATTTCTTTGCACCCCAGCACGATTAAGTCATTTAGTAAATCAACCAAAATATTTAAAACTAATAATAATATAGTAGTTTCAAAAAAAAGAACTGTAGATCTTGTAAATAATTCTTCAATAGTTTTATTTACAGTTTCATCAGCTGTCTTAAATGCTGTAATTTTAAAAAAAAAAATTATAAGTTTAAAAACAAAATATTTAGGCAAACATAATTTAAAATTAAACGAAAAAAACACAAATGGAATAAGATGTCCTTTAATAGACATAGATAAAAAAATCTCTATTTCTAAAAAAAAAATGAATTTAAAATTTAAAAAAGCAATATCTCATTATGATGATTTTATAAATAGAAGGTTAATTAACAAATCTAATAAACCTTCTTATATTGAAATAGTTGAAACTATAAAAAAACAAAAATTTTAGTACGAAAAAAAATTATCTAGTCAAAATTTGGTCTATCTTGATCTCCATCTCCTTTAAAAATACGAATTTTACCTCTCTCATTAAATTTTCTAAAACCAATATGAATATCAATGTTTTTATTAACAAAAGGTTCAAAATAATTAGGAACAATTATTTTTTTATTATTATCTTTGTTAATTAACCCTGTGTTTTTTAAAATGTCTAGGGGAATTCCATAACTATAAAAGTCTAAATATTCCGCATTATGTAATATAAAAATTTCGTTAAAAAAAGTTTTTAAGTGTAAAAAAGATTTGTTAGAACCTACATAGTCTATAAATCTTATCACATTAGTATTATTAAATTTTACTATACGGAATACACAAATATTTAAAGCTTTCTTATTATATATCAAATAAATATGATATTTATATATAGGATGTTTTAAATATCTTTTTATTAAATAAATTTTAGATTTTAAAGGTATTTGATATTTAAATAAATTATCAACTTTAAATTTTTTAAAATCGCTAATTTTTTTTATTTTTTTATATCTTATTTTTAATTTATTTTTTTTTATTTTTTTAGTTTTAGATAAAATAGAAATATCCAAAATTTTTGTTTTATTTATATAAGGGGAAACGATAAAATGATGATTTAATTTTCCTATTTTTTCATATCCTTGAGATTTATGAAATTTGTAAAAACGAGCATCAAGTCCAATAGCAATATCCAAATCAGTTTTTACCAATTGGAAAGTTTTCTGGAATAATCTTAATGCAATAATAATCTTTTTTTTATTGAAATTTTTTGTTTGATTTTTTTTGAATCCTTTTATTGTCCACAAAGATCCAAAAATATGGTGGTTTTTTTTTAATTTTTTATCAAATTGATATAAAGGAATATAAAGATAAATTCCTACAATTTTTTTATTTAATAAGGCTACTGCACAGTTAATCTTTTTATCAACATATGCCCATTTAAAAAGCTTGTGATTTCTAGATAAAATATGATTTTTTTTAAAATTAGAATCAATAAATTTTTGAATTTCAATTTTATCTTTTTTTTTTGCTAATTTTATTATTAAATTATTTTTCAATATACTTAGTATTTAAAACTTTGATCTACTAATAATCGAATTATCATAAAATTTAAATAAATTAAATATAGACGGTTGACAAATTTTGTAAAAAAGGTATATCGCCTTTATGCTGAAGTTTAGGTGGGAAACAATGTTTAAATCATTGACTGTTCCTGCAACGGTAAAATTTTAAAAAAAATTAAGTCCGAGCGCCACCCAGCATAGTCCGCTGTTGAATGAAGGCCAGGAAAAGTCTAGTTCTACTATGTAAAATTAGCATCGGCATTAAAAACAATTGATCGAAAGATCAAATTATTAAGGAATGTTGTATGCAAAGAAAGTTTTTTGTAATTTTACCCATCATATTTTCAATAATTGTAACAAATGTCTCTTTATCAGATGTTCCGATAATTGTAATTGCACCAAGTAAGAAATCGCAATCTATATCTACAGTTGGAACTTCAGTGACTATACTTGACGAAAAGTTTTTCAAAAATTCTAACGAATATTTTTTAGGTGATGTGTTATCTAGCAACACAACAAGTACAAATTTCTTTCAAAGTGGAGGGCATGGAACCTCTTCAGCTATTCAATTAAGAGGATTGCCTAAGAGATACTCTACTGTGTACATTGATGGAGTAAAAATGTCTGACCCATCAAGTGTTTCTAATGATTTTGACTTTAATCATATACTGACAAGTCAAATTTCAAGAGTAGAAATTTTAAAAGGCAATCAAAGTTCTGTTTATGGAAGTGGTGCAATTGGTGGGACTATTAATATTTTTACAAAAAATGCAGAAAAAGGTTTTCATAAAAACTTTGAATATAATACTGGTTCATACGGAACACATAACGCTATAGCTTCTTTATCTGGTGCTAATGAAAAAAATAATTTTTATTTTGGAATTGAAAGATTTCAAACTGATGGTATTTCAGCAATGACACATAACGATGAAAAAGATAGATACAGAAACAATTCATTAATAGCAAAGTATGATTATATTTTTTCAAATAAATTAAAATTCAAAAGTAATTTAAGGTTTGCAGAGACATATCTTCAATATGACAAAGAGGTTGATACTGCTAGTGCAACTCACGATGAGGAAGTGGATGGTATAGAATCTTCATCAAATGTGAGCTTAATATACGAAATGAATAATAAATTTACTAATAAAATTACTCTAGCAAAAACTTATATAAAAAGAATTTATGCTGCTACAGAGAATAGCGGTAATGCACTGCAGGATAATTATTATGGGGATAGGTATTCTTATACATATATGGGAGATTATAATTTTAATTTAGACAATAGTTTGGTCTTTGGACTTGAGAGAGAGGATGACCAAATAGGCTACAACAAAGACTTGTCAGGAAGGGACAATAAACATAATCATGTAAATTCTATTTACTATGATTTTCAAAGTAGATTAGCTAATGATTTTTACATAACTATTGGATCAAGATTTGATGAACATTCAGTAGCTGGTAATGAAGAATCTCATAGGGTAACTGCAGCATATATTTTTGATGATAAATCTTTAAAATTAAAAGGTTCATATGGAACAGGTTTTAGATTTCCATCATTATATGAATTATATTTTATTTATGCTGCTAATGCGCAGTCTATAAATTCTGTAAAAGCAGAAAATAGTAGAAGTTATGATTTAGGTGTAGAAAAATTTTTTTCTAATATAGATTTAACTTTAGAGGCAACTTATTTTAATTTAAAATATGATGATGTTTTAGAGGGATGGAAAACTGGTACAAGTTCTGGAGCAAATTATACTACTCAAAATATGCCAGGAAATGTAAGGTCTCAAGGATTGGAATTAGTTTCTAAATGGAATGAAAGTGATAATTTAAATTTTGCATTAAATTATACTTATACCTCTACTTATGATGGTGCCGAACAGGATGATCCAGATAAAAATTCAAGTTATACAAATGCGCAAATGGTTAGAGTGCCGAGAAATATAGTCAATTTAAGAACTAATTTTAAAATCCCTAATTATGAAAATTTAGATTTTACTTTAAACACTAAATGGTCTGATGAAGCGAGAGATTATGGTAATGGAAATAGAACATATAATGATGAAAGAACAGATGACTATTTGGTCAACGATTTGATGATAAAATATAATCTAGGGAATGAATATAATATTTTCTTTGATGTAACCAATTTATTAGATGAAAAATATGAAACTGCTAGAGACTATTCTCAAATTGGTAGATCTTTTAATTTTGGAATAAGAAGAAAGTATTAGTTTGCTTAGTTTATAAAAAATTATTGTTTGAAAACAAATGAAACAAATGTTAAATTTAAAATAATTTTATAAAATACAATTTATAATTTAATGGATTCAAATTTAAAAAAACAAGTTATTAAAACTACGGAAAGACAACAAATTAATAATTTAGATAGTTTACCTATTTATGATAGATCCCTAGTTAATTATGAAAAATATCATCAATTTATAGGACACGCTGGAGTTAAGTATTCAGTTGCTGTTCAGGCAACGAGGGGGTGCCCATATAGATGCTTTTATTGCGATGTTTATAAAACAACTTTGCATCACTATCGTAGATCAGTAAATAATATATTTGATGAGATAAAACTTTTAGCAGACATAGGAATAAAGAGAATAGAATTTATAGATGATATTTTTAATGTTAAAGCAAAAGATTTTAAAGAATTTTTTAGGTTAGTTTTAAAACATAAATTAAAACTTAATTTTTTTTTTTCCAAGTGCTTTGAAAGGAGATTTGCTTGACCAAGAAGGAATAGACTTAATGGTTGAGGCTGGAGCAATAGGTGTAAACATATCTCTTGAGAGTGGCTCAGATAGAATGCAGAAAGTTATGCGAAAAAATTTAAATTTGGATAAATTTTATGAAAATGCAAGATACATAACTGAAAAATATCCACATGTAGTTCTAGGTTTAAACGCAATGCATGGTTTTCCAACAGAGACCGAGGAAGAAGCAATGATGACACTAGATTTTATAAAAAGCTTAAAATGGATTCATTTTCCATATTTATTAACTGTCAGAGCTTTTCCAAATACTGATTTGGAAAAATTTGCGAGAGAACAAGGTGTGCCAGATGAAATAATAAAAAAATCTCAAGACCTTTCATACGAAGATGTAACTCCTTCTCTTAATTTCAGACAAGATTTCACTAAAGGGGTTAAAACTATTTTTTTAAAAGACTATGTTTTAAATAAAGAGAGACTTCTTTCAGTTTTGCCTCATCAAATGAAACATTTCTGTGAAGACGAATTAAATCAAAAGTATAACAGTTATTTTCCTTCTAAAGTCAAAACTTTAGATGACTTATTAAAATTAGCTCGTATAAATAAAGAAGAATTAAAAGTCCAAAAATGTTTGGATGAAGAAAAAATAAAAATTCCAAATCTTAATACTGAAATTAGAAAAAAGTTTCCTAAACAAATAAAAAATAAATCAGCACTTAAAGTTTTATTTATGAATCTTTCTGGATATTATTCTAATGAAACTGACTCACAGGAAAGAGTTTTGATGGAGCCTCCTCTTGGATTGATTGCACTACAAACATATTTGGATAGAGAATTTAAAGAAAAATTTAATGGTAAAATTGCAAAATCTAGAATGGATTTTGACAATCATTCAGAAATGGTAAAAATTATTAAAGATTTTAATCCTGATATAATAGGTATTAGTGTAATGACTTTTTATAAAGATTTTGTTCATAGAGCAATTGAATTTATTAGAGACGCAGGTATAAAAATACCAATTTTTTTGGGTGGACCTTATACCACAGGGGATTATCAAAATGCTTTGCAAGATGAAAATATAGATCTATGTTTGCTTGGAGAAGGTGAAAAAACTCTGACTGATTTGGTTAAACGTATGATAAATAATAACAATAAACTACCCTCACAAAAAGAGCTAAAAGAAATACCAGGAATTGCTTTTCTACAAAAGCCTGTTTATCAAAATATTGAAGTTAACCACAAAAAAAATACAAATACAAAAAATTTAAATTTATAATATTAATTATAAGTTTAATGTATATTAAAATTAAATTATGAATATTAAAAAATATTTTATTATTAATAACAGAGACATTATTCCAATAAGTCTAATTTTAATATTAGTAGCTTCTAGATTAATACCTCATCCACCAAACTTTACGCCAGTGATAACTATTGCAATTATGAGCGGTTATTTATTTAAAAATATTTATTTATCCTTGTTTGTACTCTTGGTTTCTATGCTTTTAGGAGACTTTTTTATTGGATATTATAAGAATATGCTATTCGTCTACTTTTCGTTATTCTTAATAACTTTCATTTTTTCTAATATTAATAATAAAATTAATTATAAAAATTTATTATTTTTTGGTTTTTGTGGATCATTAATATTTTTTATTATTTCAAATTTAGGTGTTTGGTTAACTGGAAATTTATATACAAAAAACTTAAATGGTTTGATGGAATGTTATTTTTTAGCATTACCTTTTTTTAAAAATACAATTCTTTCAACATTTTTATTTTCGTATATTATATATTTTTCAAATAATTATTTGAATGTATTCAGCAAAGAAAATAATTAAAATAAATCTTAACCAATCACCTTTGTAATACAAAGGTAAATGATTTTTGATAATTTTAAAAGATTTAAAAAAAGAATAGCACTAATTTCCCAAGATAATAAAAAAATAACTTACGGCGACATAATTAAATTTAAGGAATCTTTAAAAAATCAATTTAAAAAAAGATCATTAACTATTTTAATTTCAGATAATTCTTCTGAAAGTATAATGATATATGTCTCATTGGTTATATTAAAAATTCCAATATTATTATTAAATCAAACAATTAGAAGTAATGACTTAAAATTATTAATCAAAAAGTTTAATGTTCAAAAAATTTTTTTAACAAATAAATCTGATTTTAAAAATATCTCAGAATTTAAAAAAACTTTTATTGCTACAAAATTTAGACTTTTAGTTAAAAAAAATTTGAAAAATATAAAAATTAATAAAAAAATTATGATACTTCTTCCAACATCCGGAACTATGAGCGAAAGTAAATTGATTAAGCTTTCTTATGAAAATTACTTATCAAATACAAAATCAATAATTAAATATTTAAATTTAAATAAAAGTGATAGGACCATTACAACTTTACCTATAAGTTATTCATATGGTTTATCTATAATAAACACTCATTTAATGAGGGGAGCTAGTATTGTAACGGGTGATTTTAGTTTAGTCGAAAAAACATTCTGGTCTTCAAATAGTTTATATAAACCTACTAATATTAATGGTGTACCTTTTTTTTATGATATTTTGAGTAAGATTGGATTTAAAAAAATATTAACAAAAAAATCTAAGTTTTTTACTGTAGCTGGGGGAAAAATAAGTTTTAACACATTAAAAAAAATATCTGAAAATTTAAACTTTAAGAAAATTAGTTTTTACCTAATGTATGGACAAACAGAAGCTTCGCCTAGAATGACATATCATAAACTTGTAAAAAGTGATTTAAAAAAAAATAAAATTCCAGCTGGCCAAGCTATCGATGGGTGTAAAATTTATTTGTATAACAAAAAAAAAACAAAATATATCAAAAAATAATTTAGAGGGAGAAATAATATTTAAAGGACCAAATATATTTGGAGGATATGCGGAAAATTCTGAAGATTTAAAATTTTTTGCAAAAAAGAAATATTTATTTACTGGTGATTTAGGAATATTCGATAAGAAAAAAAAGCTTTATATAACTGGAAGAAAATCTAGAATTGCCAAAGTATATGGATTTAGATTAAATTTAGATCAGTTAGAAAGTAAACTTAAAAATAAGGCAGCATGTATAGTAAAAAACGACAAACTTTATATTTTTAGCCACAAAAAGCTAAATGTTTCAAATTATATTGATCTTCCCAATAACTCTTTTAAAATGATTGTGTTAAATAAATTTCCGAAAACAGATAGTGGAAAAATTTCATACAATAAATTGCTATTAAAAATATAAATGATAAATATAAAAGAAGAGCTTTTTCAAATTGATCCCTATTCTTTAAAAAAAAATGATAAAGAAAATATTTTTTTCGATCATATAAAAAAACTAAATGCACATCACATAAAATACTGCAAAGGTTATAAAAAAATAATGAATTTTAATTCATACAAAAATATGCAATTTAATAGAATAAGCGATTATCCATTTTTACCTGCTTTAATTTTTAAGATGCATAGTTTAAAAAGTGTTAAAACCGATAATAGCTTTAAGGAAATTTACTCTTCAGGAACATCATCAAATGCTAAATCGAAAATTTATCTTGATTCTTTAAACTCAAAAAACCAAATTAAAGTTTTAAATATATTGTTTTCTAAAATTATAGGAAAAAATAGATTACCAATGATTTTTGCGGAGCAAAAACCATCAGAAAAAGAAATAAATAGCTTTAATGCAAAGGCTGCTGCAATTTATGGATTTTCGATTTTTGGGAATGAAAGATTGTTTCTTTTAAATAAAAATAATGAAATTAATTATTCAGAATTGGAAACATTTTTAAAAAAAAATTCTAATAGCAAATTTATTATATTTGGATTTACGAGTTCTATTTACAACAATTTAATAAATAAAATTAATTCAAAAAAGATTAATTTTAGTATGGAAAATGCCATATTAATACATGGTGGTGGATGGAAAAAATTAGAAAATAAAAAGATTTCTAATAGATTATTTAAAAAAAAATTGGAATCGAAGTTTAAGATAAAAAAAATAATAAATTATTATGGCACAGTTGAGCAAACTGGTTCCATTTTTTTTGAATGTAAATGTGGTTTTTTTCACACATCAACATTTTCCGATGTAATAATAAGAAATAAAAATCTAGAAGTTGAAAACATTGGTAAAGAAGGTTTGGTTCAATTAATTTCTTTATTACCAACAAGTTATCCCGGTCATAATATTTTAACTGAAGATTTAGGAACTATTTATGGAGAAGATGATTGCGAATGTGGTCAAAAAGGCAAGTATTTTTTAATTAATGGAAGAGCAAAACAGGCAGAATTAAGAGGATGCAGCGATGTTTGATAATATCGATAATTTAAAAGTACATTTTGGTAATTTTAAAACTTTTAAAGTTATTAATAAAAAACCTTTTGGGAAACTTGAAATAGATTTTTTAAATTCCTTATCTGAAAATATTTTTAATAATAGAGAAGCAAAGAAATATTCTGATATAATTTCCTATGGGTTTTGGATTAGAAAAGAAAATTTAAATAAAATTAAAAAGAAATATCATATAGAAGAAAATAAAATTGGTTTAGGAAATATTTTCCATATTTCTCCTTCAAATGTTCCGATAAATTTTGCTTATTCTTTTACAATTGGCATGCTAACAGGAAATTCTAATATGATTAGATTGCCTTCAAAAAACTTTGACCAAATAAAACTTTTTTTTAAAATTTTAAAAAAATTATCAAGTAAAAAGAAATTTAAAGAAATTTTAACTAGAAATATTTTTTTTCAATATGATAGTACTAATGATTTAATCACTAAAAAATTAAGTATGATCTCCGATGGGAGAATAGTTTGGGGAGGTGATGAAACATCAAAAAAACTTAGATTTACTGAGACGAAAGCAAGAACTAAAGATATATTTTTAACTGATAGATATTCATTTTCTCTAATAGTTTCAAAAGAATTTAATAAGTTAAAAAATAATAAATTATCTAGTTTTATTAACAATTTTTACAATGATGCTTTTTTTATGGATCAAAATGCTTGTACTTCTCCACATTTAATAGTTTGGAAAGGAATGAAAAAAGATAATATTAAAGCTCAAGAAATATTCTGGAAAAACCTAGCTGATATTACAAAAAAGGAATATTCATTAGATTTATTTTATTCAGTAAAAAAATTTAACGATATTTGTGATGATATATTAATTCATGATAATTTAGAAAAATATAATAACTATGAAAATTTAATTTATAGAGTTAAAATAAAAAAATTAAAAAAAAATTTATCAGAATTAAGAAAAAGCTTTGGATATTTTTACGAATATGAAATAAATAATTTAAATAAAATAAAAGATTTTATTGATGAAAAAATTCAAACAATAACTTACTATGGCTTAAATAAAAAAATTTTATTAAAATTTGTTTACGAAAATAAAATTAGAGGAATTGATAGGATTGTACCTGTCGGATTGGCTCATGAAATGAGTTTTTTTTGGGATGGTTATGATTTAGAAACTCATATGACGAGAAAAATTGATGCAAAATAGTTTAGAGCTAAATTACGAATCTATTTTAGAATTTCAACAAAATAGAGATCAATATTTAATGATTGATCATGCGACACAAGTTATACCTGGAAAGTCTGCTATTGGTTATAAAAATTTAAGTGAAAAAGAATGGTTTTTTAAAATCCATTGGCCAGGAGATCCTAATATGCCGGGTGCATTACAATTTGAAGCGATGGTACAAATGAGCTCCTTAGCTATACTGACTTTACCAAATAATAAAAATAAAGTTCTTTATTTAGTATCTGCAAATAATCTAAAATTTATAAAAAAAGTTTTACCAAACAATCTATTAAATCTTGAAGCGGAAATCAAAAGTTTTAAAAGAGGATTGGCAAAATGTGTTGCTCATGGCCATATAAATAATGAAGTTGTTTGTAAAGCAGAATTCAACTTGATCTTGCCAGATGAAATAAAGAAGTATAAACTTTAAAAAATCATATTCATTAATTATGCCAATAGCATCTTCATTGTTAAATAAACCAAGATTAGTAAAAAAACTTAAGGACTTTTATGATTATGTTCAGAAAAATGACGGAAAAGTTGGAACGAAAACACGGGGCATAGATTTAAATTTTAATAATGCGTGCAATTTAAGATGTAAATATTGTTTTACAAATTCTCCTAAAGGAGATCATGTTAAAGAATATTTAGACCTTGGTGCGATATCTAGATTGGCAGATCAAGCTGATGAGATGGGTTATTTTGAATTTGATTTACAAGGTGGTGAATTATTATTACAACCTGAAAAACTTTTTGATGTTCTGGAGGCAATTAAACCTGAAAGATTTTATTTATATTTAACTACTAATGGATTTTATTTAGATGAGAAAATGGCAAAAAGATTAGCTGAAGCAAAAGTAAGTAGAGTTTCTGTAAGTATAGATAGTATGGATGAAAAGATACATGATGAAATACGAGGAAGAAAAGACTCATGGAGAAAAGCAATGGAGGGGCTAAAACATGTTAAAAAATATGGAATGGACCCTTATTTAAATATAACAGTTGGACACTATAATGCACATACAGAGCATTTAAAACAACTATTGGACTATTCAAAGGATCAAAAATATAAAACTTTATTGAATGTTGCTGTGCCAGCGGGTATGTGGCAAAAAGCAGAAAATATAATCTGCGATGATAAAGATAGAGAATATTTAAAAAAAATCAGAAAAGAATATAAAAATTTAGTTAGAAATATTTGGAATCCTTTTGATAGAAATCATGAAAAAATTTTAGGGTGCACAACAGTTAATCGATTGTACATAACTCCAATTGGAGATGTTTTGGTTTGTCCATATGTACATATTAAAATAGGAAATATATTTGAACAAAGTTTACAAGAAATTGTTAAATTTGGTTTCAGTATAAAATATTTTAAAGAACATAGTGATCTTTGTTTGGCTGGTGAAGATAAATCATTTATAAAAAACTTTATGACTAAAAGCGGTCAAACAATTTTTAAACCAGCTCTTGCAAAAGAGATTTTTTCAGAAGAAGATTTTGTTTAAAAATGCTCCAAAATAAAACAGCTGTAATAACAGGAAGTAATAGAGGAATAGGCAAAAAGATTCTTGAAAAATTAAGTGAAAACAAGGCGACAATTTTTGCTTGTACTCGTAAAATAAATGAAGATTTTATTAAGTATATAAATTCTATAATGAAAAAATACAATAATGAAATAATTCCTATTGAAATTGATTTAAGTGATGAAGATAAAACAAAAAAAGGTATTAAAAATATTACCAATTCTAATAAAAATATAGATATAATTGTTAATAACGCTGGAGCAATACATACTGCATTATTTAATATGACGCCCCAAAAAATTTTGAGGGAAATTTTTGAAATAAATTTTTTTTCTCAATCGTTATTAACTCAAAGTCTAGTCAAATCTATGATAAAAACAAAAAAAGGATCCATTATTTATATTTCATCTACATCAGCAATTGATGGAAATGAGGGTAGAAGTGCTTATTCTGCATCAAAAGCAGCAATAATATCTCAGGCAAAAGTTCTTTCAAAAGAATTGGGTAATTACAATATCAGAGTAAATATTATTGCACCGGGGTTGACTAAAACAAATATGATGGAAAAAAATACCTCAAATGAAGTAATACAAAATACAATTAAACAAATTTCTTTAAAAAGAATTGCAAGTCCTGACGAAATTGCAAATGTTGTTTTATTTTTAGCATCTGATTTATCTGCTTATATCTCTGGGCAAGTTATAAGAGTTGATGGTGGAATGTGATGACAAAAATAAAGAATTATAATTCAAAAGATATTCAAAAATTTTTATTAAATGTTAAAAAAAATATACTGGATATGGCTTTTTATGCAGGTGCAAGTAGTTCTCATTTTGGAGGAGCTTTATCAATAGCAGAGATAGTTTCTTTTTTATTTTCTTACCAAATGAAAATAGATAGAAATAATCCACTTTGGGAAGATCGTGATAGATTCATTTTAAGCAAAGGACATGCTTGTTTGGCATATTATTCGGCATTATGCGAAGTTGGTTATTTGACAAAAGATGAGCTAAAAACATTTGAAAAAGATAAATCTAATTTATTAGGACACCCAGTTATAAATAGAAAAATAGGTATTGAATTTTCAAATGGATCTCTTGGCATGGGGCTATCTCTAGGAATTGGTGTGGCTCTTGCTTCAAGGCTAAATAAAAAAAATTATAATGTTTATGTAGTTGTGGGAGATGGAGAATGTAATGAAGGTGCTGTATGGGAAGCTGCTATGGCGGCTCCAAATATTAATCTTGAAAATCTATACGTAATAATAGATAAAAATAATTTTCAACAAACTGGATCCAATAAAAATATAATGAATGTAGATGATTTAAAGGAAAAATGGTCGAGTTTTGGCTGGCACACATCATCAATTGACGGTCATAATTTTGATGACATGTTTAAATGTTTTAAAAATATTAAAAATATTAAAAAACCTAAAGCAATATTAGCAAATACAATAAAGGGTAAAGGATTTTCGTTCTCTGAAAATAATAATGACTGGCACCACTCAGTTTTAAGTAAAACTTATTATGAAAAAGGATTGGCTGAATTAAGTAAAAATTAAATAATGGAAATTACTGAAAAAAATATAAAAATGTGGTCTATTATTGGTCCAAGGGCAACCGTTGGATTGGCAGCATTAGATTTAGCAAAAAATATAAAAAACTTAATGGTATTAACATGTGATGTTTCCACTTCTGCAGGTCTTGATAGATATAGAAAAACATTTCCAGAAAAATATTTAGATCTTGGTATAGCTGAACAAAACATGATTGGTGTTGCGGCGGGTTTAGCAAGTGAGAATTTTAAGGTAATTACAACAACTTTTGCACCTTTCCAAACTATGAGATGTTGTGAACAGATTAAAGTCAATTTGGGATACATGAAACAAAAAGTTTGCATGATTGGTATTGCGAGTGGTCTAGTTTTAGGTAACCTGGGTTATACTCATTGCTGCATTGAAGATATTGGAATTTTAAGATCCATTCCAAACCTAACAATTATTTCTCCAGCAGATTCTTTGGAAACAGTAAAAGCCATTGAGTCAGCTTTAAATCATAACCAATCTGTATACATTCGAATAACTGGTTCGGCAAATAACCCCATGGTTTATAAAAAAGATTATTCTTTTGAAATTGGTAAATCTCTTACAATGAAAGAAGGTGAAGATGTTGTGATTTTTTCATCAGGCTCGATGGTTTCTGAGTCTATTGAAGCATCAACTCAGCTGGAAAAAGAAAACATAAAATGTAAAGTTGTTAATGTCCATACAATAAAACCAATTAATAGTAAGGAAATTATTAATCATATTAAAAATAAAAAACTTATTTTAACAGTAGAAGAACATAATATAATTGGTGGTTTGGGTAGTGCAATTTCAGAAATTATTTCTTCGATAGAAATTAAAGCCAAATTGGTTAGGTTAGGAATAAATGACCAATACGACAAAGGTGGATCTTATAATTATCTTAAAGATAAAAATGGACTAAATTTCAAAAAAATAGTATATGACATTTTAAAAAATCTAAATGTCAAATAAAGAAAATTATAAAAAAACATTTATTGAAGCACTATCAATAAAACAAGATCAATTTAATGAAAATATGAAATATAATGATATTAGCGAATGGGACTCAATAGGTCATATGACGCTAATCTCTGCTCTAGAGGAAAAATTTAAAATATCAATTGAAACTGATGATATAATAAACTTTAGCTCATTTAACGAAGGAAAAAAAATTTTAAAGAAGTATGGTGTAAATATTTAAATAAATTTTTGTCTATAAAGATTTTTCTTTTACATTATAAAAAAACATATTGGTTGAAGTATAAACAGTCATATCTCTTAATTTTGAATTTAAATTAGTTGACTTGTTAGATTTCAATTGCGTACTTAATGAGTTAATTTCGTTTTTTGTAAAATAAAAATTATATTTTTTCTTAACATCATACCTATTTAAAGCTGTATAATCTTTATCTATCCAATCAATTATGTTAAAGTTAAATTCTTCTTCAAATTCATGTTTTGGAAAATTTGAAGAATTAAATTGAATAAATTTACAATTTTGGAATTTTAAAATTTCTTCACATTTTTCAAGAAAATCTTGATCTGGTATATTATTTTTTTCTTTAAAAGATTTAATAACTTTCATTAAAAACTTAATAAATTCATCTCTTAATTCAATAACAATTTTGTAGGTATAAAGCATATTTAGTTTTCCATATTCTCCACTTTTTAATCTAGAAAAATTTTTTTCTTTAGACCAATATTTATATAAACCATTTTCATCTTCAAAACTCTCTGCTTCTAAATAATCAGATATAAAGTTTTTATAAAGATCTCCAATTTTACCTTTATCAAATTCAATTTCCTTGGTTATAGAAATTATAAAATCTATTGGGTGAATTTCGTAGTGTTTTTTTAGATAAATTAACAAATAATAATACCATTTTTTACTCCACATCATTTGAATTAAAAAATGAAAAAATCTAAAAAATTTAAAATCTTCTTTTTCTAAATTATTTGTTTGTAGTATTGTTTCCTGAGCTTCAAAAACTTTTTGACCTTTATATATTCCATATGAATTATCATGAAGCCTAAAACTAGTTTTTTTAAAATATTTTTTTCTGTATTCTTTTTCATCCATTTCAGTTCCAGGAAGTAAATGAAGAAAATAGTTCCAAACTTCAAATCCAAGATCAATTAGTTTTCTATTTGCATATATATGACTTTCTCTTGTTTCATCAGGTAAACCAACGATTAACTCTGTAAATGATTTTTCACCAATTCCAATTTCTTTTAATTTGTTTTGTAAATCCATCACTTGCTCGGCAGTTAAATTTTTTCTTTTGATTGCTGATAAAACTTTTGGGTTTAAAGATTGCATTGATGCACCAACCGCAGCAATATTTCTGAAAGCTTTGGCAACTCTAAATACTCTATCTGGTCTAGTTTTATTCCATTGAACATTTACACTAAATGGAAATTTATGTTTCTCACTCATTTCATGCATTTTTGAGGCGAACAAAGCATCTCTTTCTAATATTCCAAAATTAGCATCGGCAATAATTAGTGTCTTACTTTTTTTACATCTTTCAGCAATATATTCTATTTCTTTTAAAACTCTTTGTTCATCAAATTTCATTAATTTTTGGGTACCAATACCCCAGGCACAAAATGTACATCTATAGGGACAAGATCTATTTGTTTCAAGTACTGGCATCCATCTATCTTCAAAAAATTCATCTAGCATTCCATTTAGATATGGAGATGGAATTTCATTTAGATCATCAAGAGTGCCTATATTTTCACCTACATGAACATGATGATCACATAAATTTAAATCAATTTTATTTTCTGTTTTTAATTTATTAACTAAACAACCTGGAATTTTTTTAGATTTAATGCCTTCAACATTATATTTTAAATTATGAAACTCCTCTGCAACTTTACCGAAACCTTTTTCACCTTGATTTACAACAAATATATCGCAAGTTTTATTTTTTAAAAAAAATTTTTTTGCCCCATCAAGATTAGCATTAATATTTGTGAATCTTGGTCCACCACCTATAGTTAAAATTTCTGGATAATTTTTTTTTATCTCATTTAATACAAAATTATTTAAATTTTCATTCCACACGAAATATCCCAATCCTACAATATCAGGTTTTTTTTCTTTAATTTTATCAAGAAGTTTGTTTGCATCTTTGAATATTTTAATTTCACAATCTATATTGCTTTGATTAAGTTTTTTTTTCGTATACGAAGCTACGTAACCAACATTAAGAGGAATTGTCCAAATGCCTCCTTTGGTCCAAGTATGAAATAAATCTCCTAAATATATAATCATTTCTTTCTAAAAAAATTATTAATAATTATAAACTTAAATTCATGATTTGTACATATTAAGAAAAATTTGTTTTTATTATCTTTCATTAAAAAATTTTTGTCTAGATACATTCCAAAAACTTTTCGAATTAATAATTTTAATAAATTTTTTCGCGGTTTGTCCATCTCCATAGTGTCTATTTTTAATTTTTTTATATTTTTTTAAAAATAAATTTATATCTGTTTTCGATAATTTATTTACATCTAAATTTTTAATTGCCGAAGATTTTATTCTCTTATGCTGTCTATTTCCAATATTGAAGCAAGGCGTGCCTAATATTGGTGCTTCATAAATCCCTGAACTTGAATTTCCAATTATATATTTTGCATTTTTTAATAGTGATAAAAAATTTTCAAATCTCATACTTTTAAGTAACTTATTTTTTTTTTTATCTAAATATTTTTTATAATTTGATATAATTATTTTAGTTCCAGTATCATTATTTGAGTATATGGTTATAAAGTTTGTGCTTAAACTATTTATAAAATTAATTAATTTTTTTGTCGATAAATTTAAGTTATTTAACTCAGAAGTTACAGGATGCCATAATAAAATAGAATATTCTTCAAATTTTATATCATAATGTTTTTTGACATAGTCTATTGATGGTATTTTTTTAGATAAAATAATATCCATATCAGCAGACCCAACTACGAAAATATTTTCTTTCGATTCTCCCATGCTCAAAACTCTTTTTTTTGCTTTTAAATTACCTACAAAATGAGTATGACTTAATTTCGTAACTGCATGCCTAATTGAATCATCTATTGAACCTGAGATTTCTCCTCCCTCCAAATGGGCTGTCAATATATGATTTAAAGATCCAACAATCGAACATGCGAGTGTTTCAACCCTATCACCGTGGAAAACAATTAAATCAGGTTTTATTTTTTTAACAATTTTAGAAAATTTGTTAATTGTTTTGGACATGACACTTTCTAAGCTGTCGCCAAATGATTGATTTTTAAATTTTAAAACATTTTTTTTAAAATTTTTCTCCACTTCTAAATAAGTAGATCCAAAATTTGGCAGCATATGCATACCTGTAACCGCTATATAAGTAGTAAAGTTTTTATGTTTTTTAACTTCTTTTATAATTGTTTTTATTTTACCAAAATCAGCTCTTGTACCAGTTAAAAATAGTATTTTTTTTTCATTTTAAAAAATATGATTTCTTCTTATTAATTCACCGGATTGAATGTTTTTTTTTGCTTTTTTTCCTAGGAGAAACTCGTATTTATCTGCAAGAAAATCTCCAGTTCCTGGACGTTTAACCCATATGTTTTTATTTGATAGCCTTTCCCCTTTTTTAATATCTTTTATTGATACTACTGAAGCAAATGCAAAATTAATTGTTGATATCTCTTCTTTTAGTGGTTTTTTAACTTTTCCTATTAAAGCATTATCAATAGTCGAAATTCCTTTTAATAATTCAGTTAGTTCTTCAGGATTCATTGAACAATTAATATCTGGTCCAGGTCTACTTTTTTTATCTACAAAATGTTTTTCTATAATCTTTGCACCAAGTGCCACTGCACCAAAACTTGTATGGATTGAAGTTGTATGATCTGAAAGACCTACCACAGCATCTGAAAATGTTTTTTTTAATAGATTAATACAATTAAGTCTGACTAAATTAGGAGGTGTAGGATAAATATTTGTACAGTGTAATAATGCAAATTTTATTTTACAATTTCTTAAAATTCTTACTGATTTTTTAATTTGAGGGATTGAGTTCATTCCAGTACTTAAAATAATTGGTTTTTTAAATTTAGCTATATATTTTATCAATGGATAATTATTACATTCTCCGGAACCTATTTTAAATGCAGGGACTTTAAATTTAACAAGTCTATCTACTGCTTTTCTAGAAAACGGTGTACTTATAAAAATTCTTTTTTTTTGAAAAACATATTTCATCAACTTTTTTTCATCATTTTCATTTAATGCGCATTTTGACATTATTGAATAAATAGATTTTTTTGAATTCCCAGGTATAATTCTTTTAGCTTCATTTACCATTTCATCTTCAATTAAATGGGTCTGGTGTTTAATAATTTCAGCACCTGAAGATATTGCAGCATCTGCTATACTTATAGCATTATCAACTGATCCATTATGATTTATACCAATCTCGGCAATAACAACCGGTGGCTCACCATCTCCTATTGTCCTATTTAAAATTTTAAATTTTGCCATAAAAATCAGTTTTTTTTGAAAATTTTTCTTGCCATTTTTAGATCACCTATATTATTTATATCAATCACTTCATTTTCTTTCATTATATAAGGAATGCAGTCGATAAAACTAATTCCATAACTTTTAACATTTTTAGTTATTTTTATAATATAAATAGCTCCATTTGGTAAAATTAATTTTTTTAAGGATTGTCTATTAGAAATAGCAAGTTTTCCAAATAAGGGTCGGATTCTTTTTTTTTTAATTACAAAAGATTTAAAAAATTTTTCTGAATCTTTATAATAACAACTTAATAAAGTATTTGATCTCTTTTTTTCAAACAACTTAATCGCTCTAACTATATGTTTACTATCTTTTAATGGTGAAGAAGGTTGTAAATAAATTAGATGATCATTCATGCCAGTTTTAATTTTTGATAAAAAATGTTTTACCACCTGGCTTGCTGTTGATTTATTATTTGAATATTTTTCAGGTCTTTTAATTATATTGGCTCCAGCACTTTTAGCTAAATTAAGAATTTTTTTTGAATTTGAAGAAACATATATATTTTTTACAATTTTTGAATTTATTAAATTTGAAACTGCTATTTCTATCAATGTTTTATTATTAATTTTCATTAAATTTTTATTTTTTAATCCCATAGATCCAGATCTGGCTGGGATTAATGCTATATAATTTTTCTTTTTCATAAAATTAGTTATTTATTAATTATCGAATAAATCGTTTTCTCAAATTTTTTTTGGCTTGAACCAACATGGTCAAGTCTTAATTTTTTTAAGCTATTAATTTGCTTATGGTAAAATTTTTTTTTTATTTTAATATTTTTAATAGAATTATTTATATTATTTATATTTTGAATAACATGACCAATTTTTTTTCTGTCCTTAAAATGATTAGAAAAATAGTAATTTTTCCTAAACTGATTCTCATCTTTAGATATAAAAATCACTGGATTATTTGTTAAAAAACTAAACGTATATGCTGTTCCAGATAAATCAGTAATCATTAGATAGGACTTTTCATAATTATTTATATATATCTCAGAAAAATCTAAAGTAATATTTTTATTTTCATTAATATATTTTAATAAGTCACGAAAATAATAATTATTATTTAAATTAGTAAAATATTTTCGATTTGCAGGATGTGGTCTAAAAATTATATTAGTTTTAAAATTATTATTAATTTTTTTCATAATATTCAATATGTCATACATAATTGTAAAATTAGGGTAGCCAACAAAATTTGCCGGCGCAATTATTATTGATTTTTTATTGTTTACTTTTTTAATTTTATTTAAATAATCTAATCTTGGATATCCAGTTGAAACAAATTCAACTTTTTTATTTATTTTTTTAAAATATTTTTTAAAAGATTCTATAATTTTGTTAGATGATAAAAAAATGAAATTATAATTTGCCATTTGATTCAATGTTTTTTTTTCATTCTTTTTTCCTGTTAAGGGAGTGTCATATATGCAATGGTGTATATAAATTCTTTTTGATGAAGTTGTAAAATTATCACAAAGATAATTACTTACAAATAAATCAACACCAAATACTAGCGGTAAAAATTTTTGTTCTAAAAAAAAAAAATTTTTATATTTTAAGTTATTTATATTGTGCCCAAATATTACTAAATATTTTTTTTCTATATTTTGGAGTAAATTTCTTACATAATCTAAATCTTTTAAAGTTAAATCCTTATTAGGGAAATAAAAAAAAATTTTTTTTTTTTTAGAATTTTTAAATATTACAACATAAATGTTAATCAAATTATATATTGATAAAAAAATCTTTAATAAAAGATGTAATATTTTCCGCATTAAATATGAAATGTATATTTTTTACCCTTTTCTCTTTCAAAGTTTGGTGGAAAATTTTTTCTTTTATCTTTGAAATGTTTAATCCTATGATCGCCATAAATTAATTTATTATAAGTTAAAAATATCATTCTTCTTTTTTTATATGAAAAATTATTTGCTGATTTATGCGGTGTATAATCGTGAAATATTATTATATCTCCAGGTTTCGTTTCTATTTTTCTCCATTTAAGTTTTTTTTCAATTTTCTTTGGTATCTTTTTCCATTCTTTTCCTAATAGTCTTTTAATATTATTGCCCTCAGCTATTTCTAAGCAGCCATTTTTTATATCTGATTTATCTACTGAAACAACTATGGTTAAAAAATTTCTAATGCCATACATATTTTTCCAAATAGTAGCATCTTGATGAGGCTCAAAACCTTTCGATCCTGGATATTTAAAATTAATTTTATCCTTAAATAAACAAACCTTACCACCAGCTAATTTTGCAAATTGATCTAGTATTATTTTTTTCGAAAAAAAATTTTTAAATTTTTTATGATAATCATAAAAATTTTCAACTCTAGTTAAAATTTGTTTTTTTTTGTTTTTTATGGATGGATCATAATATTTCATCCATTTACCTTTAACATTTTTAAATTTTTCTATATCTCCAACCCAATTTATTATTTTTGGTATGTCTTTTTTTAAAAAAAAGTTTTTTATTACTAAATATCCATATTTTCTATAAAATTTTAAATCTTTTGTTGATAAAATATAATTTGTTTGCATATTTTAAGTTTGCTTTACTAGCGCACTCTCATCAGAATTTTTTCCATACTTATATTCAAATCTTTTAGGATCTTTGATTTTTAACAATAAATTTGCTTTTTTGTTTGTTTCATTTATAAATTTTTCAAATTCATCTGGTCCATTAAACCCATCTACCTTAACTAAAGAAGATCTAAACAACATGTCATCCAAAGATCTATTTGGCCACCATAAATTCTCTTTAATTACCTTTCTGTAAATTGGAGTTCCGGGTAGAGGACTTAATATTGCAAAAGAAAAACTATCAGCACCACTATTCATAGCAAAATCAACGGTTTTTTGCATTTCTTCATAAGTTTCTCCTGGATAACCAATTATCCAAAAAGTGTGAACTAACATCCCGGCCTTTTTTGCATTTTCTATAGATGGATAAATTGTTTCAAGCGGGAGTCTTTTATTAATTATTTCATCTAGAACTCTTTGAACACCACTTTCACACGCTAAAGTAATTTGATAGCAACCTGAATTTGCCATAACTTTATACATTTCTTCTTGTTTGTTGAAATGATAATTTACTTTTGTTCCATTTGGAGTACACCAAGGTAATCCAACTTTTTCTAGTTGATTGCATAAAGCAAATAAATTTTTTTTATTAACAGTAATTGTATCATCGTCAAATTGAATTTCTCCAATCTTAAAGTCTTTTACATCGTTTAATATTTCATCCATAATGTGATTGGTTGATCTCCATCTTGTATTTGTACCCCACATTTGAGGTGTTGAACAAAATGTACATTCCTCTGGGCAACCTCTTGAGCACATTACACTTAAAACTCTTTTAGACCTAGATTTTGCAGAGTGAAATGCTCCTATTTTAAAATAAGCTTCCATATCAACCAAATGTCTAGCGGGTCTTGGCAATATATTTAAATCATGAATTCTTGTTGGAGAATTTATTAAATATTTTTTATTTCCTATTTTTTTTGCTAAGCCAGGAACTTTGCTTATATCTTCTTTATTTATTAATTTATTTACTAATTCAAGAAATGAAAATTCTCCTTCTCCACACATTGCCAAGTCGAAATGGCCATTTTCAAGATCCTTAATTTCATCTTTTAACCCAGAATTTTTATCAATTTGAGCTATTTTGTAATCTGAAACTGCACTTGAAATATGATTTCCGCCTAATATTACATGTATGTTTTTATTAACTTTTTTAACAATTTTTGCAATATTGTGGGCTGATTCTAAAAGATTCGAAAATAAAACAGATATTGCAACAATATCAGGGGAAAAATCTGAAATACATTTGGCAATTTTATCATCTGTTTGTCCAATCATTACAACATTATTTTTTTTATCAACCACATATCTATTATTCCAACCATCTAGTGCGGCGTCATATATTTTTACTTTATGTCCATTTTTTTCGAGAATAGGGGCTATCAATAATAAACCTAGTGATGGCTGGATTCTATTTACCCCATCTCCAATTCCTTTTAAATTTGGTGTTATTAGAAGTACTTTTGCTTTTCTCATTTTATTTTATTTTTATTTATACAATTTTATTTATTTTTTCAATTAAATCCATCGATACATTATTTAGTGAATTATTAAAATTATTTTCTATTGTCACATGTGGATTTTGAGGAAACTCAGGTTTAATATCAATACCTAAAATATTTTTTTTCTTCTTATAAACTTTCATTTTTTTTTTTAGTTTAATAATTTTATGAACATCAGACTTTAAATGTATTACAAAAAAATTTTTTATATTTTTTTTATAAATGCGTCTTGCCTCATGATTTAATCCAACAACACTATAAATTACATTTATTTTTTGATCTGTAATATACTTTAAAATTTGACTAAATTTAATTGAATTATTTATTCGATCTTTTTTAGAGTAACCTTTTTTATCAAAAAATTTTCTTAAAACATCTCCACTTAATATAATAGTAGGTCCAAACTTTTTATTTATAAATTTAAATATTAATTTAGATAATGTTGATTTTCCTGATCCAGAAAAACCCTCAATCCAAAAAACAATTCCTATATTTTTTTTTATTTTTGCTTTTTTAAACATTTTGCTGATTTCTTTCTCAATATAGTGCTACTTATATTTTTTGTTCTTGAAAATATAAGAAGTTTGGATTTTTTAACGATATTCTTGTTATCATGACCATGAATTAAAAAGTCTATATTATTTTTTTTTAAATATTTATCATCTATCAAAAAGTTAGAAGGTATAACCCTAGATACGTATTTAATAGATAATAATATTTCTTTCCTGTGCTTAAAACTTAATTCAGGTCTATATTTCTTATATTTTTTAATTTCTTTGTCTTTTGTTAGTGCAACAATAACTTTTCCGAGTTTGCTTGCTTTTTTTAAAATTCTAATATGTCCATGATGTAATAAGGTTGCAGACATATCAACTAATATTTTTTTTTTACTCATAAATCTAAATATTTTAAAATTTTACCTCTAGCTTGTCTTTTGAGATGTGCTTCTCCAATATGACAAACCACGCTGCCTCCGATTTTATTGCGAGGTTCGTATAATATAACTTTTTTATTTTTATTTTTGATATTTATCTTTACGTGTGTACATAGATTTGGCTGAAATTTTTTTGGCAAAGTTAGTTCATTATTCATTTTTTTTAAAAAAACTTTCTTATTAATTTTAACACTGTATGCAAAATCAGAATGTTTCTTTAAAACGCCATATAATGAATATATCGTATGATATGGACCTGTCATTTTTTTTTTTAAATGATTATCCAAATTTAAATAAAATGATTTTATTTCATTTTGTGGATTTTTATTAAAACAAATAAATGAAGCGCCTGTAAGTCCAAATAATCCTTTGCACGAACTAAAAGCTATAGCGTCAGCTAAATGATGATAATTTTCAAGGCCTATTGATCCAGTAGCATCCAACATTAATTTTGCCTTACATTTAATTTTTAATTTATATAGATCTTCAATAGGGATTTTTAATCCACAACTGGTTTCTGTTGGACAAGCAAGTATCCAATCATAATTTTCTGAAAAATTATAAATATCTTTCCAATTTATGTGCTTAATTTTTTTAATTTTTCTAAGAGTGTTTTTTGCACATTTGGTCATATAACTAATTCTCTCTGAATAATATCCAGAATTAATAATTAAAACTTTACCAAATAAAAAATTTAATGTCATAATTTCACATGCAAGACTCCCAGAGCCTTGAAGTCTTGCTATATTATCTAAACCGCTAATTTTTAAAATTTTATTTAATACAAATTTTTCAACAGATAAATATTCTTTATCTCCTCTTCCAAAGCATGGTTTTATAGAAGAAAGATTTTCGTAAAGCAAACTTGAAGGGCCTGCTGTGAAAAGTATTTTGTTTTTATTAGCTTTATTTATATTTTTTTTTAAATTCATTCATTTATTTTTTTTTATGAAATTTAAAAATTTCATTTTTCTTAATTTCATATCATTTTCAGGTCTTCCCAAATTCTTTCTATGACCTTTATCACAGTTAATAATAATCATGGATGATTTTTTAAATTTTAAACATTTTTTTACAATATAAGATATATTTTTCTTTTTTTTAATCTGAAATGTATTTTTATAACCAAAAAATTTAGATATATTTTTTAAATCTAAACTCTCTCCAAGCGTTGGTTGACCTCCAACTGAATCATGTGAACTATTATTAATTACAATATGAATTAAATTATTTATTTTTGAGTTAATGCCTAATGAACCTGTATGCATAAGCATAGATCCATCACCATCAATACAAATAATTTTTTTTTTTATAGTCATAGCTATTCCAGCAGCAATTTGACTAGCATGTCCCATTCCTCCTACAGTTAAAAAATCTTTATAAATATTTTCGTTATTTTTTAATCTATACTCGTATAGCTCCCTAGATGCCATGCCGGTTGTTGATACGACAATATTTTTACTATTTTTTGTAGCTTTAATAATTTCTTTAATAGCTTCCTCACGTTTAAAATTAAATCTATGTGCTGTTTTTTCCTTAATTTTATTTTTTAAAAAAGTATTTTTTCTTACTACTATAGCCACTGGACATTGATATTTAATCGATTTATTTTTTAATTCTTTAATTATTTTACTAATTTGTTTAGTTTTGGAATCTATGATTTTATATGGAATACTTAAGATTTTTAATTGATTTAATGTTATTAAACCTTGTTTTTTATGCTGAGGTTCATCTGTAATTTTATTTCTTCCAGTTTCACCTCTCCATCCAATAATTAAAAGCATTGGTATTCCATAAACTTTCGGATCAGCTAATGAAGTTATAGGGTTAATAGTATTTCCAAGTCCAGAATTTTGCAGGTAAATAACAGCAGGTTTTTTTTTACCAAGATAATGACCAATAGCAAGAGCAACTGCGGAACCTTCATTTGTGGCTATGAGATGTTTTTTACGATAAACATTTTCTATTTTTTCACATAAATCTTTAAGCAATGAGTCTGGTACCCCTGTGACAAATTCATATCCTGCTTTTTTTAAACTTTTAGTAAAAAAATTTGGGCTAACCATCAACTGGTCCCGGGTATTAATTTTAGAATTTCTTTAATACCAATTAAATTATTGTCACATTCTTTAGATCTGCCGTGCTTTAAAATTGACAATGCAGTTTTTGCCATAGCTGGGTATGCTGATCTAAATAGATGGTTTGCATAAATTACTATATTAAATTTTTTTTTTATTAGATCTGATTCTTTAACACTATTGTAAGTCGATGGAACGCAAATTAAAGGAACAAAAGAAAAATTTTTTTTAAATTTATCAGAAAATTCAAAAATTTCTTTTGGAGAAGATTTTTTACTATGTATCATTATTCCAGCAGCACCTGCTTCTACATAATTCTTTGCACGATTTAATGCATCTTCCATACCTTTGCCAAGAATTAAACTTTCTACTCTAGCAAAAACCATAAATTCATCATTTAATTTAATTCTATTAATTTGTTCAATTTTATCACAAAAATATTTTATTGATTCTTGCTTTTGATTAGATGTTTTTTTATTTAAAGAATTTTTTTTTAATCCTGTTTTATCCTCCATGATCACTGCTGAAATACCTAATCTTTCCATTGATCTTATATTTAATTTTAAATGTTCAATTTTACCACCTGTATCAATATCCATAATTAATGGTTTTGATGTCACATCAAAAATGTTGTTTATATTACTTAATCTTTCAGAAATATCTAAGGCTTCTATGTCTGGTTTACCCATGCTCGTTGAATCTGTTAAAGAACTAGACCAAAAACCATCGAATTCTCTTAATTTTTCTTTTTTTTTTAAAATACTATTTTCTGCTATTAATGCTGAAATTGGGCTATGTGTTTCAATTATTCTTAGAAGGCTTTTTGTTTTTAGTAAACGCTTTAAATTCTTTACTCTTAGCTCGGGTGTTGTAAATTTTTTATCTTCTTGCATTGATAGCGCAGTGGATGAAACTCCTCTTGTGTAAGGTATTTCAACAAGTTTGCCTTTAAATTTTTTTAAAGTTTTTAATGCATTTTTCCTCAAACTTAGTTGTGGGCCAGATGTCCAATCACTTCCATGCAACATATAGTTAGGTTTTATTTTTTTTAAATTTATTGAATAGTCCCATTCATTTTGAGGAATTACTTTGGATACTCCTTTTATGTTACTAATTATTTTTTTTCTTTGTTCATAGTTTAACAAAGGTACTCTTTTATATTCTGAAACAGCTTTATCAGTGAGCAGTCCAATAACTACTTCACCAAATTTTCTTGCATTCTCAATTAAATTAATATGTCCATGATGGATTATATCTGCTGTTAAACCTACATAAACGATTTTTTTTTTTCATTTTTTTACTTTGTTAAAATTGTATAAAACATTGATATATTTAAAAAGATAAAATAATTTAAACTATTTAATTACTATTCTATATTTATTTAATAGTAAATTAATATATTTTATGAATAAATTCAAAATTTAAATGGGCTTAAAAATAAAATATTTTTCTCAATTTTGTTTAGCAGTTTCAATATTAATATTCATCTATACTTTTTATAGATCTGAAATTTATTGGAACGGAAATAAAAGAGATTACTATTTTTTCTATTACATCATATCAACCTTTCTAATATTTTTATTCTTAATAATTATTTTTTTTTTAAAAAGTGAAAAAATTAAATTATATTTTTATATAGGTCTAATTAGTTTAATTTGTAGTTTATATATTTTTGAAATTTATCTAAGCTTTTTGGACTGGCCAAATAATAAAAAAATATTAAATTATTATAAAAAATATAAAAACAAAAATTCTAAAGTCAAATTTGAAAAAAAAAGTAGAATGAAATTTTATAAAAATCAAAAAAAAAAATTCCCCAATATAGTTATGACAGTTCCAAGATCTACTTTCTTGGAAATTGAAAATCTTAATTTGTTTCCTTTATCTGGAGTTTCAAACCAAAAAACAATTTATTGCAATGAGAATGGTTATTATTTAATTTATCAAAGTGATAAATTTGGTTTCAATAACCCAAGTGATGAATGGGATCAAAAGGAAATAGAGTACTTAATAATTGGAGACTCTACAGCACATGGAGCATGCATAAATCGACCCTACGATATTTCCTCAGTTTTGAGAACAATATCAAATAAAAATGTAATAAACTTGGGCTATAGTGCAAGTGGACCTTTGATACAGTATGCTACATTAAAAGAATATTTTCCTAAAAATTCAAAAGTTAAAAATATTATTTGGTTATATCAAGAAGAAAATGATCAGATAGATCTAAAAAATGAATTAAATAATAAAATTTTAAATAAATATTTTTTGGAAAAAAATTTCTCTCAAGATTTGGAAAAAAAACAAAAAGAAATTGATGATATAACTGAAAGAATTATCTCTGTAGAAGAAGAAAGATATGTGTCTAAAAAAAATATAAAGTTAATCAAGTTATATGCTACTAGAACATTGATACTTTCTTATTTAAATAAATTAAATAAAAAAAAAGATGTAGCTTTTAAAGAATATAAAATTCAAAAAGAATTTAAAAATATTGTAAAGTTAATGACCTCTTTTGCTAACAAAAAAAATTCCAAAATTTATTTTGTTTATTTGCCATCCTATTATAGATATAAAAATAATGCTTATCAAACTTATCAAAATGAGAACTACAAAGTTATTCAAAAAACTTTAAAAGAATTTAAAATAACTTTAATTGATTTGCATCAAATAGTTTTTGACAAGGAGAAAGACCCATTAGAATTATTTCCTTTTAAACTTCACGGACACTATAATTCTGTAGGTCATGCTAAAGTTGCTCAAACAATTTTCGAGTTAACTAATTATTAATTATTGTATCAATTCAATATAGAAATTTTTTCAGTGCATAAATCAAGCCGATTGAGCTATTAGTACTGGTCAGCTGCACGCATTACTGCGCTTCCACATCCAGCCTATCAACGTGGTGGTCTAC
>MDSW01092446.1_pt1 | contig 45606 bp, 29 predicted proteins | sample 811171 | NCBI WGS metagenome assembly MDSW01 (sample SAMN05326641, study PRJNA326480) | marine metagenome | isolation source: seawater | place: Atlantic Ocean: North West | collected 2012
CCAAACCCGGAAAGGACAAACGGTGGGATAGCGGTGGGATAGAAAATGGGGACGATCTGAACAACCCTATAAAACAAGCACCAAAAGAACCCAATCCAAATCCATGGTTTGACTCTTAATCAGAGGGTTCCAGGTTCGAGTCCTGGACGGGGTACTCGATATTTCTTTTTGTTGCTTTCGATGAGAGCAACTGTTTGTAGCACGTCGTGCTTGTCAAACAATGCTCTTTCAACGTCGCCCTTGAGTTTCTGGAGAGAGCGTCCTTAAAACGTATTCTCGCCGGGATATGCACGGACTGTTTTGGAAACAAAACATCATTTACTTACCTGTATCGCGTCTTTTTTTTCGTGGCTTCAAAGATTTGATTCACTGGCGTTACGATACCACCAAGAGTGCCACTTTGAAATGTTCTCGTGCCAAGGAGGTTGTGGGTTTGGGTAAGCAATCTGGAAGACGCGATTCATGTAACATTTGTGAGTTTTTGATGCGAGGCCGAGAGTATGCGACGAGTGCTAGGATCTCACGGCAGAGTTGGCAGATGTAGGGTAGCTATTCAAAATAATTCGTATTCTCGATTTATGCGAAGTCTGTTTAGACTGTTCTCTGAAAGACGTGTTTCTACTGTTGATTCAAGGTAAAAATACTTTGTAGGTGGTTATGGAAGACCAGTCTCGTAAATTATTTGTTCTTGATACGAATGTCATTTTGCATGACTCAAACTGCATTCGAAATTTTCAGGAACACGATGTTGCGATACCCATTACAGTTCTTGAAGAACTTGATAAGTTCAAGCGTGGGAATGAAGATATTCATTTTCAGGCGAGGCAATTCCTGCGTGAACTAGATCAATTGACTGGTGATCTTCTGTCGACAACAGGAGCCCCTCTTGGTTCTGGTCGGGGTGGTGTGCGAGTGATATTGGGTGCTGAGCAAGATGATCGGATTGCATCAGCATTTCTTCAAAACACTCCAGACCATCGCATATTAAATACAGCGGCGAGTCTTCAGAAGGAGCGGTTGGGCCGTCGGGTTATTCTGGTCTCGAAAGACACAAACCTGAGGATGAAAGCGAAAGGGCTCGGGGTTCCTGCGCAAGACTATACAAGCGACAAGATTGAGAGTTTCGACAAACTCTACATGGGAAAGCGAGTTGTTGAGGACGTAGATGCAGATGTTATTGGTGGTTTTTATACCGGGTCCGGCAAGGTCTCGGCTGAAGACCTGCCGGATGTGGCCAATCCAATTGCAAATGAAAATTTTGTACTTCGTGCTGGTAGTAAGTCAGTGTTGGTGTCATTTAAGGCATCTGACAATACCTTCGTGAGGGTAGAGAAAAAAAACTGTTATGGAATAAATCCTCGGAATGCTGAGCAATCATTTGCGGTCAACGCACTCTTGGACGATGACGTAAGGTTGGTAACTCTCGCTGGTACCGCTGGCACTGGCAAAACACTGCTGGCACTGGCCGCAGCCCTCGAATGTCGTCAGCAATATCGTCAGATATTGCTGGCTCGCCCTGTTGTGCCTTTGTCGAATCGGGACCTTGGTTTTTTGCCAGGTGATATTACCGATAAACTCGACCCGTATATGCAGCCTCTTTACGACAACCTGACTGTCATTCGCCATCAGTTTCATGAAAGTTCTCCAGCCGCGCAGCGAATTCAAGAGATGCGAGAATCTGAAAAACTACTGGTGACGCCCTTGGCTTATATTCGTGGTCGCAGCTTGCAAAAGATATTTTTTATCGTTGACGAAGCTCAGAACCTCACGCCACATGAGGTGAAAACAATAATCACTCGTGCAGGGGAGGGTACGAAGATTATTTTTACGGGTGACATACGTCAGATTGATCAGCCCTATCTCGATACTCTTTCGAATGGGCTGAGTTATCTCATTAACAGGATGGTAGGGCAGTCAATATTTGCGCACATTACACTCGAAAAAGGTGAAAGGTCTGCCCTTGCGGATCTTGCAAGTGAGCTTTTGTGATTCGTTGTCTATCACAAGTTATCGAAACCCTGCCGAACGGCCCAAACCGCAGCCTGAGTGCGGTCTTTGACTTGAAGTTTTCGTAAAATGTTCTGTACGTGTTCTTTCACTGTTTCGATACTAATTCCAAGCGTGTTAGCAATTTCTTGATTAGAAAGTCCTAGTGAAATGATCTTCAAAACTTGAAACTCTCGCGGTGTTAAGGGAGCATTGATGTCTGAGGGTAGTGTTCTTTTTGATAAACGTGCCGTCAGTTTTTTTAATTTACTGTCGGGACGAGGTGTCGCATTAGCCGCGGCACCCTCGATGGTAGCGAGTAAGGTGTCTTTGCTGGTTGTCTTAAGAATGAAATCAGTGGCACCAGCAGCTGCAGCTCGGGCTATAGCAGTGGGGCTATCGAAAGCAGTGAATACAATAACGCGGCACTTCAGGCAGATGTCCTGTAGTGGCTTGATGAGTGAAATTCCATCTTCGCCACCTTGAAGTCTCACGTCGAGCAAAACAATATCGGGCTGAAGCGTGCGGCAGTCTTCTAGCCCCTGCTCCCCTGACTGTGCCGTTCCCACGACGGTGATGTGGCCGTCATGCAAAATTGCGGAGATTCCTTGTAGGACAACTTCGTGGTCATCAAATAGAAATACACGTATTGGACGAGCATTAGTCATTATGGATATTTTCTCTGCACAACCTAGGGAGCCTTATCGTAGTCGTTTGAGCGTTCGTTGACATCCTTTGGCTTGTCGCCTGCTTATTTCGATAGGTTTAGTGGTTACTTTCGAACTGCGTGTTGAATCAAAAGAGCCGTCTGCGATATCAATAATTGAACACGGATTATCCCTGATAATTAAGTAGTTGGTAAAGCCAGGGATGTGTCCATGGGTTCCAAGTGGGTGCTGCAACGGATAGGACCGAAAGTCCAAGCAGTATCAATAAGACTAAGGAGCCTGTTCGACTAGCAGCCAAACGATCAGATGCCGGGGTGAGGGCAGTTATCCAAATTGGTGCCAGCCAGAATACCCAGCGGAACCCACTCGTCGATCCGCCGTAGTTGCGGTCCCATGGCTGTCGGGTCAAGTAAAAGGCAATAACAGTGATCGAAACAGTGATAATTGCAAAGGATAAAAGCTGCCATCCATGTCCAGTTTTCCGAAGCATGAAGATGAGGCCAGGAAGTACGAGAATCCATGCAGGTGTGAGTGAAAATATTCCGTGATGTCCAATGATTGCGTGGAATGCATAGCGGGTAATTGATGCCTCACCACGGTCGATACCATTAGGTGATCGCCAATAGCTTTCAATCACTCGACCGTTCGGCATCTTGAATCGATAGTCATACCAGTTTTCTGGATTCCACTGATTTACAGCAACTTGTGTTTCAGTAGATTCCAAAGATATTTTAGAAGAAGTTGGTGCCGCACGAAATGCGTATGGTGGCCATGCTGAATCATGAGCAAGAATATTCGATCCAACGGCTGCAATCAAAACGGCAATCACGGCAGGAAGAGTAGCGAGAGCAGTCTGTCGCCAGTTAATTAGGGCTAGTATTCCGATGACAGCCATAGTCCAAGCAAGTGCCGGCAGATCAAAAGCTGCAGCAAGACCAGCCGTCAGTCCGGCTACGGCAAAAAGCAACCACGAGTGTCTTCCCTTTGTAGTGATAGCCAAAACACAGTAAAGGCTTACCGCTGTACACGCTGCGGCAAAGGAGTGATTGGTTAACGCTACTGCAAATGTTGTGAGAAGAGTGCCACAAGCGATAGTTGCCGCAGACCAGATTTTCCCTCGATCAGTCACGCCAGTAAGCTCAATACAGCTACACGATGCGAGAATGATAATCCCCAAAGGAATCAGTCCGTAAAGAACCAGCATGAAACGACCAAGAAGAAACGGGTGGTCTCCAAGAGTCCATCCCGTTGTTTGAACAATCAACCAGTATGGCCCGGCCAGCAGAAGAGAAAGGAGCGGCGGTTTGCTCGAGTACAGATGAAGCGTGCCAGCTTTGTCTGGATGAACGACAGCATCGATGGTATCCCATCCAGGCTCTGCTGCGAGGTCTTCAATCGCAAATGTCCCGTGTTCTGCAAGACTTCGGATTGTCAGCCAACGGCTCCGATCATTCGCTGAAAGAAAGGGACGGAAAATTCCCTTCTCGCGTCGGATACGATTCGACAGTTCGCGTCGAAGAGCCGATTCTTCAGCAGAGGTGAGTTGAGTTGCCCTGCCTGTCGTTCGTCGTGTAACGGCTTCTTGAACCAACCGCTTCTCGAGTGCTAATCGATCTACTGTTGTTACCGTAGCGATCCGACCGAGAACACTGCTGCATGCAATAAGAGCAAGGAGTCCATACATGAATTTCCGAAGAGGAGCCGTAGGATCGACTGGAGAATTCTTTCGGGATGCTGCGCCGAGTCGACCGGTCTGTAACTTGAGCCAAACAGAGATGAGATCGAAAAGTCCACGAAAGAAACGCCCAACTCCATATTTAGATACTCCCTGTGTACGTGGGCGATGATGGACCGGTTGTTCGACAATACGGCTTCCAAAGGAAGCAGCTAAAACAGGTATGAACCGGTGCATGCCTGTTGCTAGCGGTAGCCGCTGAGCAACCTCACGTCGCATTGCTTTCAGTCCACAATTATGATCGTGAAGCGATACGTTTGTAAGCCAACTGACCATCAAGTTAAAAACCCGCGATGGCATCGTTTTGTGCCAAGGGTCAAGCCTCGGTGTTTTCCAACCATTCACAAGCTCGGCTTCTGCTGCTGGTGCCCTTTGACCGTCAGGAGCCATACCTAGCCTTGTGAGCATTTCAGGAATTTCGGCCGGATCATCCTGGCCGTCACCATCCAGCATGACGACAGCTTCACCACGAACGCTCGCGAACCCTCTCGAGAGTGCAGCAGATTTTCCATGGCCATCTGCAAGATGAATGAGATGAATTTTCGAGTCGTCAGCAAAAAGTGATTCTACTTCGTAGACCGATTCATCAGTCGAACCATCATTGATAACTAGAATTTCCCAGGAGAATCCCGCTTCATCAAGCGAAGCCCGAATTTCATCTATTAGTGGGCCGATGTTGCCCGCTTCATTGCGGATAGGAATTACAAGTGAGACCCGAGGGCGATCAGTAGGGTGGGGTGGCGTCATGCAAATAAGGTACGGTGGGGCAGGGAGAGCATCAGTTAGCGATATATTGGTTCATTCTTAGTATTGCACGGGATAACCATACGCTACGAGTCAAAAAAATGATTTTTTCCACTTTGCTGGAGAGCGGTTTACAATCGGGAGTCTGTGGTCGGGAGAAACGGCCGGAATACGTACAGAACCAGAGTTTTGAATCATCATGACACGTCTGATTTCTCTTGGTGTAATTCTTGGGCTGGTAGTGATATTTGGGCTGCTCTCGCTGAGGGTCATGTCAATTTTTCTATTGCCACTTCTGTTAGCTGCGATGCTTGTCGTTATCTTTGGCCCAATGTATAGAGCACTGAGGCAGAAGTTGGGTGTGCAGGAATGGTTTGCTGCTGGCCTCACAACAGGGTTTGTTTTAATTATCGTCCTTGTCCCTCTCGCTCTTCTTGTTGTCCGAGCGGGGGGAGATGCTATTGCAATGGCACAAAGCCCTCATGGGATGCGGCTTGATCCAACGGTGCTTTCTGGACTTATTGAATCAGTGAATGAGACGACGGGGCTTACCCTCACCGCTGATGACATCAACACAGAGTTAAGGAAAGTAGCAGAAGACATTTTCGGTCCCATTGCGACTCGTGCTCCGGTCGTGGCAGCAAAGTTGTTCATCGGCGTGATTATTATGACTGTTGCACTGTTTTACTTTCTGGCTGATGGAGCAAGAATGTTTGATGCGGTCACGCGGTTAATTCCCCTGGATCAGCGATACCAATGGCAGTTTCTCACAGAATTTGAAGAGGTTAGCCGTGCTGTCGTGAGCTCGACGTTATTGGCCGCGATAGTCCAGGCCATCCTGGCGGGTTTCGGTTTTTATGTCGCCGAGCTTCAGGCTGTCTTTCTACTGACACTACTAACCTTTTTCGGTGCACTTATTCCTTTCGTTGGTGCTGCAGCAGTCTGGGGTTCAGCGAGCCTTTATTTGCTCTTTTTTGCAAAGAGTACATGGGCGGCTCTTGGTCTTGCGTTGTGGGGAGCCTTGGTGGTTTCAACAGTCGATAACATCATTAAGCCATATGTTTTGCAGGGACAATCGAAACTTCATCCGCTGCTCGCTCTGCTGAGTATTCTTGGTGGGGTTGGTGCCTTAGGGCCCATAGGGGTGTTTGTTGGCCCCATTGCAGTTGCATTCTTGCAAGCAGCCTTGACTATGTTGCAGACTGAACTCGACACGCTTTCCGACCAAACGCCAGGAGAAGGAAGCAGCAGTCTTGTCGAAAAATGAAATTCGATTATCTAGCCGTACGCGGCTTATTTAAGAAATCTTTGATTGATCAACTTTTTGTGAGGAACAGCTATGTTCATCAAATTATTAACACTGGCAGCCGCGATGTTGGCTACAGGTATCGAGACAGCATTCGTACCGAGTGATGATGGGGGAGGAGAGTACTTAGTTCGGGTCGAACCAGACTTGGTCTCCAGCCGAAGCCCGTACACTTTCACAAGTGACATTCCGGAAGATGAACGGGATGTGAGAAGGGTGTGTATTTATGTTGCTGATCGATGGCCTGCGGCTGTAGAACGAACAGTTATAGAAGCAGCAACGCGTCCGAAGGTGGCACCGGCTGAACCTGCTGTTGTCACGAAAGATGTGGGTGCGATGATCGATGATCAGGGAGAGAAGCCCTGGTCTCTTTTGGTCGGTTCGTTGATTGCGCTTTTTCTTTCACTTGGTGGCAATGCCTATCTTGGGCTTCTTCTTGGAGGTATGCGAGCACGGTATCTGTCTTTGGTCCGAGAGCGTATTCCTGAGGTCTCCGAGGCGGGGTAGCCTGCACGTATGACATTGATTCGTGTGTTCACCGTTGTGATTGGGCTCAATCTGTTGCTGTCGATTTGTCTATTCAGCATCGCCAAAGAAGTATTCTTCAGCTCGCCAAGCTCCTTCTTGTGTGACATCGTCGTCCGCTGAGTTGGCAGTTGACAGTTGTCTCGAACTGAGGGTGCGAACGGTTGCTTTGGCTTCTCTAAAGAGAGCCGCGACATGAGCATGGCAAGTGAGAACCAGCATTTGATGATCACCGTTTCGATCATTCATAAATTCAACAAGAGTGCGTGATGCGGCTCGAGCGCGTCGATCATCGAAGTTAACCAAGGCATCATCCATGACTACAGGGAGTGTGATGCCTTGTTCGTGGAGGTCACGTACAAGGGCAAGCCGTAGGGCGAGAAAAACCTGTTCTCGAGTCCCGCGACTGAGTCGCTCTGGGTTCCAGATCACACCAGCGGCGTCATGGACATCAAGCCTGGCTTCATCAGCCGCCGTGGTGATCTGTACGTATCTGCCTTCAGTAAGTTGAGCAAGCCAGTGAGATGCTTCAATAAGCGCGGCTGGTTGGTGGTGCCTCGCCACATCCGCACGGGTACGTTCTAATAGTCGGCGGGTGCATTTGAGTAGATTAATGCGGCGGTCATGGTCAGCTATTTGTGCATCAACTGCAGCAGATTGATGCTGTAGCGTCTCTAGGCCGTTGTTTTTTTCAGCCAGTTGGATCTCTTTCTCGATTTCTGCAAGTCGAGCCTTCTGGAGACCAAGGTTTTCGCGAAGCTCTTTTGTCGCTGTTTCAGCATCAGACAATCGCTTTTCAAGCGAAATCATTGACGATTGCTCAATCCATGTATCGAGCAGGCTCGGATCTTCGAATCGACTTCTGCCATCGTTCCATGTTCGTTCGGCAATGCGAGTCTTTTCGGCGAGCTCATCGAAATATGGTCGGCGATCGGTCTTTGCAAGAAATATCTCTTCTGTTTCAGCATCCCATCGTTCCAGCCTCGCTTGGAGCGTCTGATCGCATACCTTGAGTTGTCGAATTGCCTGCCGATGACGAATTCTTGCCTTCTCGAGTTTACGAGTGCATGCTTTTTGCCGCTCGTGGAGTTGCCGCTGCTTGTTCAAAAGGTCATCGAGTTGTTGAAGTTGATCGAGTGCAGTGCCTTCCGGTAGGAGTTCACACTCGACAAGGATTGCTTCAATTCGTCTTGAAGTAGCGGCTAGTTCTTCTCGTTTATGGCGGGCTTCGTCGGAAAGTCGCCGCCGGTCGTCATCGAGCGTAAGGAGTTCGTGGCGGTGTGTGCTAATTCGCCAGACTTCCGATGGGCTCAACGTACTGGGTAGACCTCTATGCTCAAGAGATTTCTGCCAACGGGCAACACTTTTCTTTCGTCGACTAAAAGCCAGCTTCAATTTCTTTCGAGCATAGGAGATGCGATCCTTATGGCTACGAAGGACTCCTTCATAAGTTGCCATGTGTTCCAGCCGAATGATTTCAGCGTCTGCCCTTGCTGCGCGTCGTTGGAGATCAGTTTGCGGCGAGTGGGTGCTTTCTTGTTGCAACTCGTTTGTTTCTGTGCTCGCATTTGAGAACTGATTTCCGAATTTTGAGATTGTTGCATCGAGTGTTTCGCATTGAGCAGCGACATCTTTCTGCTGCTTTCGTGCAAGGGCATGCTGTCGACGTGTTTCTTCAAGCCGTGCTCCTGAGGACCTGTCAAGCGTCCAAGTCATTACGGAAGCTACACCGGTGCCCGCAAGACCGAGTGCGGCGATGACATAAGCAAGAGGCCCAGTAGCAACTGACGGCAACAGAAGGCCAGATAGCAGCATTCCGGCTCCAACAACAAAAATACTTCCGAGTCCAAGTAGCCAACTTAGTGGCATTACCTGGCTGGCAAGCTGTTTGCTCATTTCCTGTTCAAGTTGCTTGATCGTCTGGTGGATTTCAGTCACTCTTTCCCCTGCACTCATGCGTTTACGGATTGCTGCAGACTGTTCTGTAGCTGCTTCAATAGCGGTAGTGAGAGCGGGTCCACTAAGTGCTCCTCCGTTCGCGTCGAGTTGTCGTTCAGCTTTGTCAAGTTCCGACCGTGCCCGGGCAACCTGCTTGCGAGCGCGAGCAACCTCACGAGATGCGAGTTTGCAGTTTCGTGCTCGAGTGCGTAGCGGGCCAAATGAGAGCGAAAGCCCCTCGGGCAATACGACAGCCATGCCATCGTCAGAGGTTTGTGGATCCTCTACAGATATGACTTTTGTCAGTCCGCACAGTCCGATCTGTTCCCCAAAACGGCGGGCTGCAAGCTTCGCGTGGGCTTCGGTTCGAGCGATATCGGCAACAAGACGTTCTACCTGAGAACGATCGTCCAGAAGACTCTTGATTTCAACTCGTTTTTTCCAGATGACTGACTTGGTGTCACGATTGGCGAGTTCTCGAGCGAGTTTCCTTCTTTCTTTCAGACGTTTTTCAACAATTCGGAAGACCTGTTTTCGCTTTTTCACATCGTGCTGCCACCCGTCGTAATCAGGATGTACCAAAGCAACCTTCTTGAGCGACTCAAGTTCGTCAGAGAGTTTTTTCCAAGCATATCGCAACTGACTCGTTGGCAGAGCGTCGCGCGCAAGGTTTTCCGCAACTGCAACTCTGGCTGCAGCTTTTTCAAGGTTGGTTATTTCTCGTAGCACTTGGGTGTGCTCAATGAATAGGTCGCCAGTTAGATATTCAGATTGAGCGTCGCTCTTAGCTTTTCGTAAAGCATCTCGTTTTTCTAGAAGGATTTGCCGTGGTGTTTTCTCACCATCCCCTCGCTCAAGTCGTTGAATGGCTTCATCAATCTGGCGAATTGTTTTTGCCACTCGCGACCGATCAAGGCCATTGGCAAGTTCATACAATCGACTTCCACACCCTTCCGGTTCAAGTGTGCGCAGTTCATGTAGTTCATCAAGCCCAAATGCCATGACGTTCGTGAATGTGGCTTCGTCAATGTCACCCACAATGTCTTGGAGGTATATGCGTTGACTGTCCGTACGGGTGCCATCGAGCTGCTTTACAGTGATACGGTCTCCCTCATCGCCGCCGAGCCCAACAATATCATCTTCATAACTTTCTCGTGTAAGCGTTGCGATGCCTGGTCCTTCATGGCGGCGTTCGATGCTGAAACGATGGCGCTCTCGTTTGCCCCGAGGGCCTTTCCCTGTGACAACAATAAGCCGTCCGCTGCAGGGGATCTTTGGGTCAAGAACACCCCGTCTGAATAATCCCTCAAACCCAAAAAACACGGCTCGGATAAATTCAAGCAAAGAGGTTTTGCCGATTTCATTTGTGCCGTGAATGACTTCGATGCCTTGGCCAAGGCCTTCTAAGCTGACCTGTTGAAGTCCTCCGAAGCGTTCAATTTCAAGTTGTTCAATGTGCATGAATAAGGTTCCTCAAAGGTAGCCGTATTGGCGTTCTATCCGGCTTTTCTTTGTGAATGAATTGTTTACTCGTTTATTCACTCTCAAGGAGTTCAAGTGCTAACCAGCCAGCTTCACGTTCGGCCGATGTCACAGGAGACGCATTTTCGGCCTCTGTAACAATGTCGGCGAGAGCAGATGTGAAAGAGCTGCTTGCACCCGGACGTCCTCCAGATCGGTTACGCCCAAGGGCCGCGAGTGATTCTTCAACGTCGGCAGAAATATTTTCTATCCAAATGTGTGGAGCCGCCGCTGCACAACGTTCACGTAGAATTCTTTTCGTTTCCTGAGCGATTCCATTGACCTCTAGTCGTCGGGTGATACTGGTGCCACACGCTATTTGGCAGTTTATTATTACTAGCGGGCGTGTGGTCGTTATCGTCTCGTCCTCTGGTACGAGGTCATCCACCAGAGACGAACAGGCTTCCCAGAGGAGTTGAGAGAGTGCTTCATGGTCCTCATCAGCTGATTCGGTGCGAATAGTTCGCCAGATGACGTCACTCACTGGAAGTTGTTTCCATTGATCGATAGCACCCTTATTCTTGGTAGCAGAGTCGTTGTCAGCGGTAGATGGTGGTCTGTAGAACGTCAGCCCATAGCAACCAGAATTTCGTGAGTCCGTATGGCAGCGAGATTGAATGCTCGGAAGCGGAAGAATATGGTGTGGTAGTGATGGAGTAGACTTCGTTGCCCAGACAGCCAAGGTGTTAGGTTGTGACAAATGACGCGATGACAAAAATGATGTCACAGAATGATGCGCGTCATGGCAAGCATCGGAGCCAACAAGGATTTGGCGGTGGAGTGGTTCAAGAGAACTCTGAGCAGCTACATGATCGACATCTGCTTCATTCGAAATAGCCCATAGTTCAACCGTGGTGGAACGAATGGTTTGGGTCCAGGGATTGAGTGGGGTAGCAAAGGAGAGTCCTTTGGGTTCACCAAGCACGCGGAGGTATTCCTGAGCATCAGTTGGGTTGGTTGCTACCCAGAGCGTTTCGCAATTATGGTCAGCCGCTCGAAGAATCAGCTGACGGAATGCAATAAGTTGCGCTGGGCTCACACGAGTGGGATTCAGGATTGATCCACAGAGAACAATTGCCTGTGCCTGTGATTCAATCGCCAGTTGGTAAGTTTTTTTCAGAGTTTTTAGGGTTGCTCCGCGGAGTCGGGCGATAAGCGATTGGGGCATGTCGTCGGGTTCAGCAATCGCGTCATCAATTGCTGGATTGCCGACAAAGAGCAGATCGAACATGGTCTCCTCCCTCTTGGTAGGGCGAACACTGCCGAGGCCCCGCGAAACGGTCACAAAAGTGAATGAGTCACATGGCTGGCTAGCGTCGCTAATCTTTACTTGGCTTACCTGGTCTGCCATTCCACTGCAGGACTCTACCGGCAATCCGCTGAATTACGCTACTGCAAAAGAGGTGGCTGGTGGGCAAATGCGTTGGCTGCCGCGGTACACCAGTCTTTTTCGGCCCGAGATGGTCCTAGAACGGCCACAATCCGACCGCGATGCAGCACTCCCTTTTCGATGATTGTTGGGAAGAAATAGCTTTTCAGGACGTATTTGTAGACATCTGAAGCATGGCTCTCTTCGGCAGGCGTCGAGGTCATCACAGTGTGGTGGATTTCATCACTTCGGGTGAAGACCGCAAGAGTATGTTCGAATTCTGGAAGTTGGAATGCGAAACATTCAACGGCTACAGTTTGACTGCTGCTTTTGCTCCAGTAGGCACACGTTCTGAGCGATTCTGGCTCCCAGCGAAACGAGTTGGTGCACCACCTCCCAGTCTGTGCTGTTCTCGCCTGCAATACGCATTGTACAGCAAGCGATCCATCACTTTTCTCTCGAAGGGTTTCACTGGAAAGAATTAGTTCTGCTGTAAGTGAATTCTCAATATCTTTTGTTGGGCACCACATGCCCTGAAGCCGCCATAAGCCGCTGGTTTGCAATTGACGGGCGTCGTTCATTGCATAGATGCCAGTAGCGTCATTGCCCCTAACCCAACCATCATTCATTGCGAGGGCTTGTTCAGGAAGACAAATCCCCAGTATGGAATTTGAAGTGCTGCCGGACTTTAGGGATATCCCATCGCCTGGCTTTTCTAAATTCAATTGAGCTGTCAGCGATCCAATTGGGTGTGTCCATCCCAAGCTATTTGACCGCATTTTGTCTTCTGAAGCTTCCGTATCAGATGTTCGATTAGTATTTTTTGGCGAGAGTTTCTCAATTTTCATATTGGAAAATATATCTGCTGGCATGGGGGTACAGCGGGATCGCTGAATAGTGTTGCGTAGGTCGAATTGTTATGCTCGTTGGAATGGTGTTATACACAGTTCGCGGCCAGTCTGTGGTTATTCAAGAGGTTTCAAATAGGCTTTGTGCGTCAGGTGGTTGTTCGACGGGGCCAACACATATATTCACGCTGGTAGTGTGAATATATGTGTTTCGAGTGCCCTTGCTGCAGCGTGGAAAAGCTGTCTGGTGAGCTGGCTTTATATTAATAAACTTTTCTCAAATATATTTAACAGAGAGTAAGCAAATGAATGTTCCCTCAGAACTGATGACAGCAGAACGACTGCATGAGTACGGCGAGTTTGCAGAGGTTGCGGCACGCGCAGGGGGTGATGTGCTTCGCGATTGGCGAGGGCGATTTGCTGTTTCTACAAAGGGGCCGAGAGATCTTGTGACTGAGGCAGATCTCGCTTCTCAGAAAACAATCCGTGAAATTCTTTTGAGTAAATTCCCAGATCACGGATTCATTGGAGAAGAGGATGATCAGGATACATCGATTTCTTCACTGCGGTGGATGGTCGATCCGCTTGACGGTACAAGTAATTATGTCCACGGATTTCCGGCTTATTGTGTTTCGGTCGCTCTGGCCTACCAGGATGAGGTTCTCGCCGGAGCGATTTATGATCCGGTTGCAGATGAGTGCTTCACAGCCATTCGTGGAGGAGGAGCCCGACTTGAAAATACGGTTCTCAGAACTGCGAATCCACCTCAACTTTCTGATGCACTCGTGGCAGTGAGTTTTCCACCGCATGTGGATAGCGAGTCACTTGCGGTGGCAGACTTCCTTTCGATTGTGCCACATGTCCACTCCGTACGTAGGACTGGTTCTACTGCAATTAATTTGGCGTATCTCGCAGCTGGCAGGCTTGATGGCTTCTGGGTGCGTCGGATTGCGTGTTGGGATGTGGCTGCTGGTTTATTGATTGCTGCAGAGGCCGGGGCGGTCGTGGTCCCTTGCCGACACCCGGAAGATCCCTGCGATCTTCCGGCTCAGGCAACGGTGTCGTTAGATCGTCCGGCATTTGTTGCCGCAGCGAATCAACGGGTTGCCACGGGGCTTCATGATCTGCTCACTGGGTGAGCCTGCGCCGACCGTAGCGTTCATGTCACTTATGCACGATCGATGTGCCCTTAACGCCTCGAAAAATGGGGTTTCGCTGGTCTTTTGGCTTCAAGTCGTTGTAGGTTCATAATAGGTAGAAGTTTGCGCAATCGTTAAAAACTACCAGATGCACAGGTGTCTGTAGCATTCTGTTTCACTGCACAAGACTTGGAAGTAGCAGGGCCTTGGCCATAGCCAGCCAAATTACTGAGAAAAATGACATGTGGACAACTCGCTTGCGAGTTGTTGTGAGATGTTTGCTACCCACGCTGGAGTCATCTTGCCTGCTGGTATTTAGGCAATGCGTCATGACTATTTTTTGCGGTCTGATAGGACTTCTTGTGTCAGGCAGTTTGTGCTTTGGAGAAGAGACTCGTGATGACCAAGAAGGCCCTGCGTCAGGAGAAGTGAGACAAGTCGAACCAAACCTGTATTACGTGGAGGACGACTTAGGTCGTTTGGTTCCGGTCCCTGGGTTTCGTTATCGAGACTTTGTAGAGCTTGTTCGGTTGCGAGATGGTTTGCCAGCCCAGCCTGAGGTGCCAGGAGTAGTACTTGAGAAACTTGAAATTAAAGTCATCCTGCCGGCACCAACTGAAAATAATGTTACGCATGCTGACATTAACGTGGAGTGTGTTCTCCGAAGCACTCGTTCAGGCTGGAGTATGCTGCCATTAAAGCTCCCCGAACTTGTTATTTCAGAACCACCCACAGTTGTTGGAGAGGGTGAAGCCGTAGTTACGATCGATCCATCGCCAATAGAAGGCACGATCGACAGTTCAGCCAATCGAACATCTCTCCAGCAAGGCGTCTTCGGGTCACAGTCTAATCTAGATAAAGGCTTTCTTGTCTGGATCAACGAGCAAGATGAAGGGGCGGAAAACGATGGAGTGAAGAAAGGTGAGAGTGGAAAGCCTCATACAATTGTGCTGAGAGGCCAGATTCCGGTCGATGTATCGCTCGATCGTGATCAGTTGAGCTTCACCTTACCAGCTGCTACAGATTCGAAAATATCTATAGAAACTCAGCGACGCGACCCTCTGGTCAAACTTAATGCTGGTGTTGTTGCACCTGCAATTCAACTGGTCGACGAGGAGAACGACACCGTAGGCAGTGTCGTAGAGATTCGTGGTGCGGTTGGGCCGACACGTCTTCAGATAGAAGAGTCTCTGATAGGAAATGTACCTGCACAGCAGATTGCTGAGTGTAAAATTGACAGCGAGGTTCGAGTAAATGGTCGATTGGCAACGATAAAAGCAAAATTTTCTTTGACGAATCTTGCCAAAAGCGAAGGGCTTTTCACAGTTCAGCTTCCGTCCCGCTCGGTAGTGCAGTCAGTTGGAAACACCGCAAGAGTACTAAGTCGTGGTGGCTCTCCTTCAAAACCACATGTTGTTGTGCGGGTTAATAAAACGAACGAGGGGAATGCATCTTTTGAGCTTGTTTGTGAGCGATCGATCGATACTTCCAGCGAAAGCCCTATAGATGTCGGTGGTTTTTCTATTGACGAATTTCCACTATGGCGGCAATGGGGTCAGGTAAGCGTCTTTACCGATGAAGACTGGACTGTTGAGTGGATACCTCGGTCCGGAAATAGGCAAATTGATGCCCCTACAACACTCTCGCAGGAAGGGTTTGTTGCGGCGTTTGCATTTGACTCGCAGCCAATGTCACTGCCGTTACGAGTACTTCCACGGAGAAGTCAATTAGTTGTTGAGCCAGAGTATACCTACCGTGTCACCAGGAATAGGTTGGAACTCTCAATTCGGCTCCAGGCCGTTGTTCGTGGGGTTGCGGCAAAGAAACTGAATATCTCGGTGCCAGGCTGGAAAATTGAGGGAGTTGGTCCTCCCAGCGTTGTTGATAGTGCATCTGTGTCAGAGTCTTCTGGGGTAGTCACGGTGCCGTTCCTTAAACCAATAGCCGGAGAGGTAGTGGTTGAGCTGCAGTGCAGTCAACGCGTCGATCCTGACAGTGAAGAAGTGCGGTGGACGACACCTGTTCCAGAAGCCGACCTCGTTGGCCCCGCGCGTGTGGGAATTACATCCGAAAGTGATATTGAACTAGTTCCGGATACGGAACGAATTGTAGGCATGAGCCGACAAGTTTCGTCGCAGCCGAATAGATCTTCTGTTGATTTATCGAGGATGTCGTATCGAGTTCAGGCTGACAAATCAACTTTTGTCGCTACCCGACGTATTCTGGACCAACAGATTGATGCCTCGATTACTGCTCAAGTAGACGTAGGTTTACGTCAAGTGGTTGTGCAACAGGCAACACGTATAAATGTCGTTCATGTGCCGCTTCAATTTATTGAGTGGACGGTTCCGCAAAGTGTGATTGAAACAGGCAGCATAGAGGCTCGCTTCAATGGTCAGTTATTGACTCCCGAAGTCATCAGTCGATCCTCTGAAACGAATGAATCGGGGGGAGAAGAGTCAATAAATGATGAGTTGGGAGACGGTGCTGGTGCGGACAGTAGCGGGCGTTCCTGGCGCACGGTACGGGTCTTGTTACCAAATCCTCTGTTTGGAACTGGCGAGCTTGTAACGCGATATAGCGAGGACCTGCCAGGAATACCACAAGAGGCGACAGTTCCTCTATCTATTCCTCTTTTACTCCCCAAGGGTGCCGTTGTTGGACGTCAATCAGTAACGCTTTCTTCAGTTGAAGAATTGAATGTTGACGTTCGCGACGAACGGTGGAATCGAGAAGGGAATCTTCAAACGATTGGACTCGGTAGAACGTGGAACGCCTCGCAGGGGCAAACGACAATCAATATTGCAATAAGCCAGAGCCAGACGGCCTTGATTGGTGAAACAGTTGTAGAAGCAACCTGGGTGCGAACAACACTTCGTGGCCCAATGAGGTCTGATCAGTGGGCGTTTGCAGTGACAAGTGCGTCTGATTCTTTGACCCTCACGCTTCCCGTTGTAGCGGACCAGAAAAATAGTGAGGTGACAGGCAGTCAGCTAGCCAGAGCTCGAGTCAATAACTCACCCTGGAGTGCCGCAGATGAAGCTACAGGAAGAATCGATCTCGACTTAGGGCAGGCGAGAGGAACTCACCTTGTTGAAGTTGAAGTTCGTCAGCCACGAGAAAAAAGTTTGGTAATCGGAGCAATACAAGGACTCGATTGGATCGACTTTCAGAGTTCTGGGATGCCAGCATCTTCTCTTTATAGCCGTGTTGTCTGGGAAATTTTGGTGCCTGATGGAGCCGAACTTCTTTTGGGTCCGCGAGGGTGGACAAGCCAGCAAGTCTGGGATTGGAGCAGCCTAAGCCTGAACCAGCTTCCGGCTGTGTCAGTTCAGGACTTGGCATCATGGGTAACAGCAGCTTCAAGCCCTCAGTCCAATGTTCAGGGGAGACTCGGCGTTGGTTGGCTTTCGATGCCGAGAGATTTTATTGAACAGAGGCGGGTGTTTTGCGATATTGGCAGTCCGACTGATGTGGGTGTGCTTCTTGTCCCGCGGTGGTTACTTGTACTTGTTTCAAGTGGACTTCCACTTGCCGTCGGTGTGGTGATAACGATTGTTCCAAGATCGGCAACCGTTGTTTTGGTTGCAGCGTCTGTCGTTTTTATTGGCGGAATGGCAATAGGTCCTGCAGTCACGCTCTGCATTTTGCAAGCAAGTTTACCGGGCCTTGCGCTTGCTGTGCCAGCGGGTTTCGCCAGTTGGTGGCGTCTTCTGCTCAAGGGTCGTGCCCAAGGTACGTATGAGTTGGAGTCATGGGAGATGCAGCGACCTGAGTCTAAGAGAGGTACATCCCAAGAGTCATTGGTTATCAATATGAAGCAATCTACTGCGCAGGCGGCTGCTCCCGTTGCATCGTCTCAGTCAAAAGCTGAAACGGAGTAGTAGATAACTATGTGCAAACAAAATTATTTTCACAAACCATTTTTGCGAATTTTCTTGGTAGCCATTGTTTTTGTTTTTTGTAGAGACAGTGCGAAGCAAGACAAGTTTTTATTCGGCGCGGATGTAAATGAAGCCAAAGGAGGAGCAGTCTCCCTCCTTGAAGCTGGCAAGATGTCCTTCTCTCGCGTGTATGTGCCTCCCGGTCGTCTCTCTGATGTTGTTCGTGATGAGACCCGTTATATCCCTATGGACGCCACGGAATTTGAAAAGGTTGTCCAGCAACTATTACCCCGAGATACGAGTAGTGCTTTTGAATCACCTCAACCGGTTGCCGAGTATGTTCTCTACGAAATGAAACTTGATGATTCAGGGGCCCTTCTTGGAAATGTTTCTGTACGATTTCCAGGTTTAGGTGCAGAGGTTGAGATTTGGCCAGGAGAGGCGCAGTTTCAGGATATCCTCTGGTTCGATGAGGAAGGCTCTGGCTCGAAACAAATCGATTGGCTCCAGGAAAGTGCCGAACGACAGCGACGAGAGAGATCGTTTAAGTCGGATGGTATGCCCGTTGATTTGTTCGGAAAGCCCGGTGGTTCGATAGATTTCTCGTCGCTTGGTGCTGGTAGATTATCTGCAAATCTTCAAGTCCCACCAGTGCGCACAGATCGCTCGCTCAATCAAGGTGTTTCTTTCAGTGTCGGCCGATCAACCTTTTTGTTTCCGCAGATCCCCTCTTTGTCGACGGTAGTAGTTCTTGATCTCCCTGAAATGGTTGTGCCATTGGTTACGGGTAATGTGCCGAGCAAAGAGAGGATTGATGGTGGTGAATTAGACGCTGATCAATATCTTCGGTGGCGGTTTGTGCTTGGACCAAGACAATTTCTCAAAATGACACTTTCGCCTCGTCGTGCCAATCGTTGCTCAATTTGGTCTAGCGTTTTTGTCGGAGAAAGAACGGTGGAGATTGGGACCGTCGTCCTCCCCGAAACTGTCTGGTCCGAAAGATCTTTACAACTCATGATTGATGAACAGACGACAGTCATCAGTGCCCAGGCGTATGGATACGGTTCGAGGCAAATGAGCAAATCAGATAAGCTGGAATTTAGTCAGGAATCCAACGATACGATTAGCGTCGTGTTGCCAGCAACTCTTATTGGCACCGATCGCGGTATCTTGTTACGGAGTGCCATTTCCAGCATTCGCCAGAATAATGAGCGACTGCAACTTCCTGGAGTGGCAATTGATCCAGAGTTCTGGGTTGGGGGTGGTTTTGTCGTAGACGTTGAGAATAGCCTTCAGGTCTCCAATGTGGCGACAGAAAATTGCCTTGTGATTGCATCAGAAAAAGCCGAGAGATGGCCGAAGGTGGTCAATGGAAGTACGGGTACACCCGCGCGCCTAGCAAGCCAGTCCAATACATTGGGATTTGCGTTCGAGCAACAGAGCGCAGATGGTTCATGTGGTGTTTCAGTTGTGAAGAGACAGCCAGATTTTGATGTTGCTCGTGTTACAACGGTCGATGTTTCTTCGGCCTCACTTATTGGACGTGCTGCCTGTGATATTTACGTCAGACGCGGTAGTGTGCACAGGATCGTCGGACGTGTTGGTAAGGAATGGTTTATCGACTCAGTCGAACCTTTGGTCGCTGAAGATAGAACGGTTAAGCGTGGAGTAGAAACAGAACAATACATTTCTGATCGTGTACAAAGCGATCTCGGTAAAGAGTTGGGGGTATCATACGAATGGAAAATAGCGCGAGGCAAGAACGGAGATCAGCTTGTGCTCGATTTGCCAAGGGCTATTCACCATGGAGAGAGTCTACGGATTAGGATAACGGGACATCGTCGTGGCGTGCCGGCTGGGGGGCAAATTCGATCGACAGACGCCGACATGATTCAGCTTGTTGGTGAGGTTTCTGAGCAAGCCTGGGTCGACTTGCGAACAAGTCCAGAAAACACATTGCTAAAGGTCAAGGGGGCAGAAAATGAGCCCCTGTTTGAACCTCGTTTAACACTACTTGCTGAAGAAGGTGTCTGGCGACAACGCGTTGCCGTAGGTCGGCTTGCTTCGCCAGAGGTGTTCCGCTTTCTACGTAGAAGGCCTCCGCTTGAGGTTCTCGCGCAATCGCAATTCACAGTTCGTGGAGATCAATTAAGTGAAACGTATAGTTTTTCATGTCAGGAATTTCAGGGTGAACTTGATGCTGTCACTGTGCACTTTTCAGAACCAGTTGGAAATCTAGATTGGTCAATTCTTTCTGACGATGAAACAACGGCTATTGCTCGTCGTCTCAATACTTCTGAGTCAAATGTTGCTGCAGAGTCGAACAGTGCAAAGAGGTCTGCGAAAGAGTCCTGGTTGGTCGAATTGAATCCTCCGGTGACAGGAGCAACAACTCTCAGGGCAACTGGAAAACGGGACTTCATTGAACAGACGGCTATTCCCTTGGTGTGGATTGAATCAGCAGTTTCGCCACAGGGTCGTATCAATATCAAAGCTGCTCGCGGGGCCGGCCCCACTGTACTCAATCATCGTCTTGTTCAATTGCCCCCTCAGGCAGATCAGTCAAACTTGCTAATTCAGTCAGTAATGGAGTTGTTCTACGATAGCTCAGCTTTGGCCCAAACGGGTCCATCTCTAGAGATACTACCGGTTCTTGAGAGCGTTCAGTCTGCTGCCCGCGCTTGGGTGTGGAGAGAGAGTGTCCGGGTGAGATGCTATGCATCTGCAAATGCAGAGTACGAAACGACGTTTAATATTGAGAATGATGGCAGGCAGAGTGTTACAGTGAGTTTGCCAGACGGACATCGCCTGATTGGGCTGGAAGTTCAAGGAGAATCCATCCCGTTACAGTCGTCGAGCGTAAGAGAGTTTCCCGTCTATTTGCCGAGCGGCCGTCAGCGAGTTTTTGTGACTGTGCATACGGCTGTCGCGGCTGAGTTTTCCCAAGGCATCTGGAGGCTGTCCTCGATTGTGCCAACGGTCGATGCGCCAACACTCACACGGGAAATGCAGGTGGACATACCTAGGGATGTACGGTTGGTAGGCGTGCCGTCTGGATATACGGAAATTTCCCAACAGAAGACGGACTGGATTGAAAGAATTTCGGGACTCTCACAACGAAAGTCATGGTTCGCGAATACAAGCCGGAAGGCGACTTCATCGGCATTTGATTCACGATGGTTTGTTCCAACAAGTGGACGATATCAGCCAAGATCATTTCTTCTGGTTAACCGCTGGTTATTGGCCATGACAGTTCTGTGTGTCGCTGCTGTTGCAACATCGTTGTCATTATCTGTTTTCTGGAAAAGTACGTGGTTGCTAGTTGCCGGCGTTGTGGTTGCCTCGGTAGCTGCGTTGTGGTTGCCTCAGCCGTTTAATTTGATAGCTCGTGCAAGCCTGTGGGGAATTCTTGCTGCTGCCGGTTTTCGTGTCTGGATATATGGTCGCGCAAAGAAACAGATTTCTTTTGTGGTCCTGGTATTGATGTCTACAGGAGTTTGTTCCTATGGGGACGAGGTTCCTTTGCAAGTATTTTTTACCCCCGTTGATGGAGAAACAACGGCACTGGTTCCAGAGTCACTTTACAGAGTGTTAGTAGAAACGAGTGCAGCTCGGTCTTCTGGAGTGCGCATTTTAAACTCACGAATTGAGTTGCCATCAACTCGTGGCTTAGCCACTCAAAACGATATTAAAATTTGGCATCTGAACCTCTCAGTTGAAACCGATTCTGCTGAAGTGTTTCTGCTTGATCAGTCGCCTGTGGGAGGCCATTTTGCTGACGAACCTTTTCTCCTCGACGGTGGGTCGTTACGTGCGACGTTGTCTAGGGATCGGAAACAGGCACGCCTAGCTCTTCCAGCCGGAGGAAGGCACAGCCTTGTTATTCCAGTGGAACCTGTAAGAACCCGCAGGGGAGGTGTTGAAATCTGTGAGATGTGTATCCCGACGTCTCCGCAAACTGTGGTTGCGATGATGCCGGCCGACGGCCTGACTAGTCCCCAGAATGGGCGTAGAGGTATTCAGTGCGAATGGTCTACTGGTCAGGGTGTTTTTTATCCAGCGCAAGAGGTGACTTCTCCTGATTCTCGTCAACAGATGTTCAGGGTTCCTCCTGCCGAACGTCTTCGCGTTATCCATTCCTTGGATTCCAACAAGGCGTTAACAACAACCATTCGCGAATCAGAAAGTAGAAATCAGATTTCATGGACGTCGGACGACCTTGTTTTGTCTGCTGAATTTATGATTGATGGAGGGGGGGCAATACTGCCGTCATTCTGGATTCAGGCAGACCCCCGCCTTGTTCTCAATCAAGGCCAAAGCAATAAAAATGCACCTCACGTAAGTGGTGACTTTGAGGTGCACTCAATAGGGCAAGGTATTTATAGGGTTGATCGTAGCTCACCCGTTGCAGAAAAGATGACGTTTCAGCTGTCGTTTCGGATGCCATTAATAAATTCTGTTGGCAAATATGAGTTGCCCTATGCGTGGATTCGCGGAGTTCAACGCGATATACGTGAGTCGATACTTTCTGATTCCCCTGGCATTTCATTCGATGTGCAGTTTCCTCAGGCAGTTGCTCCTCCACAGGTGAATGCTGTGGGAGATGGGAGTTTGCAATGGTTTGTGGAGTTCGTTCAAAGTGGTAACGAATCATTCCCTGAACGTAGTTCCGATAACTTTCCTGAAGATGGATTGGACACAACTCGCCAGCCTTTTGTCTTACAGAGGCAGGTGGCATACGTAGAGGTGAATCGTGAGCAAAGTCCTTTGCGAGGGACGCAACAGATAGAAATTGTAGAAGGTGCAGATAAGAACCACCTAGTTTTTGAAGCGACGATTGATTCGGGTGAAACAGCCTGGTTGGAGGATCACATTCGTATTCCCAAGGGCTATCGCCTTGAGGCCTGTCAGGTATTTGAAAAAGAAAATTCGCGAACCGGTCTTCAGAATCAACAATCTCTTGATATTTCCGTGCACAGAGAAGAACAAAATGTTTATGGATTACTTCTCCAGCAGCCTCGTTCAGGCATTTTTCTTTTACGAGTTCAGGCAAGTAGCAATAAACGTTTGCCGAAAAAGGGGGTTTTACCACTGGTGAAGTCGGCTTCTACTTCTGACTTCCCCTACTCAGTGATTTGGCGAGGTACTGCTCAGCGAGCCAATATCATGATCCTTGCTGATCAGCACGTTACAGGATCAGGTGCGTCGCAAGAAAGTGAGCTTGCTGGCCGTGGCCTGTCAGGGATGCGAGTCACTGAGGATAGTCAGAGTAATGTGTGGCGTGTTGAATTGCCATCAAACGGTACGGTCTGGTCATATCAGAGTGAAGTGCAGTCGGGACGCAAACAGATTGAACGCCCCAGCTTGGTATCTCCCAGTGCAGAAGCTGATTCGAGCGTCATAGTAGATTCACCCCTCTCGGTACCTCTCATTGACATTGAATTTATGGTCGATGAGCGTGGTCGAATCTCAGGAGTTTGTTGTATCGACTTACCAGTAAAGGCAGCCGAGGTGCAGTTTCGACTGCCCGCAGGATTCCAAGTCTATGAAATGTTGCTGGACGGACAGCAGGTGAAACCGAAAACACCTCGTCGTGACAACCTGTCGGAAGTATGGACTGTTCCCATTCAGGCGGGTGCCTGGCCCCATGAACTGGTTTTTGTATTTGTTGGAGCATTCGAGGCCACGACGATGTTAGGCGAGCCGGTGTCTCTGGCTTTGCCCAGCGTCGTCGGTATGCCTGTTGAGCATGTTTTATGGACAATCAATCATCCGGTGAGCCGGTCGATACGTTTTGCTGGGCCAGGAACCGTGCTCGATGAAGATGAATCGCGTGAGATAAGAATGAATGTACAAACAGAAATTAATGACCTTATTACGACAATTTCGCCTGCACTACCCGAGGGGGTGGGAACACGATTGCATGATTTCCGTTTGAGCCGACGAAAGCAATACGGTGTTCCACCACTCGAAGCTTGGGTGAGCAGTGCGACAAGGGCGCCAGGCATCAGTGCAATCGCACGACAATTCAATTCGGCATTTCTCGCGAAAAGTCGCTGGGAAAAGCTGATTATTCAGCCACAAACAGCTCGTGGAGCGGTAACAATTCGATTTGCAAACCCACCCTTTGCAAGGACTGAACGTGCCGTTGTAACGCTGCTGGTTTTAGTCCTTGGAGCGTTGGGCTGTTGGGGGGTTACAAAAAACGCTGATGTGATGCTCGCACTCGCTCATCGTTGGTGGCCAGCTATCGCGGGCGTTTTCGCCGTTGGCTGGATCATCTATCGGGAGCCAGCTTGGCCCGGGTTTATGCTTTTGTTTTTTAGTTTAGGGGCAGGACTTGGGCGAATGCTTCAATTGTATGCAGGTATCGAGCCGTACTCACCGGCTGCAGATCAGCCGACTGCGCAGTATGGAGCAAAGTACAGCGTAAGTATCTCGTCATCAACACGAGTCATTGACAGCATGCATGAATCATCAACGATTACACACTTTGATTCAGGTAAGGGGGAAGGATTCGATCCCTAATCTTCTGCCCCTTAGCCGCCTGAGTTGAATTTGTACGCCGAGTTGGTGGGATCAAAGTCGGCATCCGTGAATCCATTGTTCACTTTGACATTCATATAGGTGTATTCTTCCATGAGAATTGGCTGGCCACCCTGCTCCTTAGGCCAGTCGTAGGCTTCGTAGCGAATAGGAATAAGGTATTCATCGTCCATATATACCCTCGCAAGGTGGAAACGAAAATTTCGCCGAGGTACTGGGTGGACAACCTGGATGCAGGTGCAGACCCTTCCATTCACTTTAGCTTCAGGGAAAAAGTTGACGTCACATTCACCAAATTGCTTGTCATGTTGAGCAACCTCGACGAGTCGCTTTGCAAGATTCTCGACACCAATTTCTGTAATTGGGTATCTGTTCCCTTGCATTGCCAGCATGCTTTGTGGTTTGAGAGAAACTGTGCCAACCATTGCACGGACACCACTGCCCGCATGAGCCAACATGTTTCCATCATTCTTGCCATCAGAATAAATGACCTCTTGTCCTTTTACTGCATCTGGTGCGAGAAAGTAGAGGTAAACACTGAAGGGCTCATGCCGAATTTTTGCGAACATGTATTCATGTGGCTGAAGTTCACCACCAATTCGCTCTCGTTTTACAACAGTGCATGAATAATCTTTTATGTTACTGCGAAGGTTATCGAGGCCTTTGGCAGCGAGAGCCAGAGCAGGTTCTAAAGGGTGCTCACCTTGACTTGTATTGGATGCTGCCTCGCCAGCACCAACGTTACCTTGCGCCGTGTCGCCGTTTGGTATTAGGCCGAGCTGACTTCCTGGAGTCTCTTCGGCATTCAGGCCACCCAGGAAAACAATGCAAAGAAGCGTCCATGTACACACGCCACAAAAAGTTTTGTAGCTGAGTGGAAAGTGTTTGATTGTGGTTGCTTTGATCGCAGTCATCCCTGACCTGCTCATGGCTTGCTCCTCTTATCTGGGTTGGTCGAAGAATCTCTTCATGCCGACCTGTCACTTGAAAGCGACAAAATATGATTTAAAAATCCTTTTATGGTATCGCAACGCGGGCAGGTACTACATTTGATGGATCGTTTTTGTATGGCTGATTCGTACAAACAGAATGATCCAACAAACTCCTGCAAGCCGCAAAAATACGATTCGTAACCTACACGGAGAAGTTAGCGATCCATTGGGGTGTGGGAAATGGCAAAAAACACCTGTTTTGAGACGTTTTTATCGAACTCCCAAGATTTCGCGTATCATTGAGCCGGTGGTGTTTGCCGTACTCCCTCCCTGCTCGCTACTTTGACATGCAATCTCGTGACCCATTGATTACTGCATCGCCGTTTGCGGTGTACCGGATTGTTTCTCGTCCTTTTTACGAGAACACATACATTCTCTCGCAAGCAGGGTCTTCGGACTGTCTTGTTGTAGATCCAGGCTTTGAGCCCGAGGCTATCATCGAAGTAGTTGACGAGCAAAAACTTAATCCGACGGCAATTGTGCTAACGCACGGTCATTCTGATCATATCGCAGGCGTTTCTTCTATGAAACAACGGTGGCCCGCGGTTCCTGTTTTAATCGGTCACGGTGATGCTGGAAAACTTACCGACCCAGTTGCAAATCTTTCAGCAGGATATGGCATTGATGTAAAGAGTCCACCAGCCGATACCCTCCTGCGTGAGGGTGAAGATTTACGGGTGGGTGAATTTTGCGCGACCGTTGCTGAGATTCCTGGTCATTCTGTCGGACATGTTGTTTTCTGGTTTGCAAGTGACCCAATCCTGGTGTTTGCTGGTGATGTATTGTTTCATGAAGGAATTGGTCGAACGGATTTCCATGACGGTGATTTCTCAGCACTTGCAGCAGGAATCCTGAATAAACTTTACAGACTGCCGGACTCTGCAATTGTTTTGCCCGGTCATGGTGAGCCAACAACAATTGGTCATGAAAAAAAACATAATCCATTTGTGCCGTTGCGATAGTTCCTTTTCATTGCCTCGTTCCTTGAATTCATTTACTCCTCTATGCTTGCCCCAGCTGACATGCCAACACCGCCGCTCGACCAACCCGCTAGCCGGTCGACATTATGTAAAATAACCGGTCTTGGTTTAGCTGGTTTGGCGCGATTGTTGGCGGGCGCGAGTATCCGTTGGATTGCAAGTCAGCCGGATACATGTCAGAGGGTATACTTCGCAAATCACACGAGCCATCTTGATGCGCTTTTGATCTGGGCGTCACTGCCGCGACGGATTCGGGAAATAACCCGTCCTGTAGCGGCTAAAGATTATTGGTCGCGTGGTGCTTTGAGGAGATGGTTGGCTGAAGAAGTGTTCAATGCAATTCTGATTGATCGAACGGATATTAAAGTTCATCAAAGCCCAGTTGATCTTATGTTACGTCAGGCGGGAAGCACAAAATCGCTTATCGTTTTTCCTGAAGGCAGCCGAAGCACGAGCGGCGAGGTAGGAGATTTTAAAAGCGGGCTTTATTATCTAGCAAAAAAACGCCCCGAAATTGAATTGATTCCGGTTCATATCGACAACCTTAATAGAGTATTGCCGCGTGGAGAATTTTTGCCCGTGCCCTTACTTTCCTGCATAAGCTTTGGGCCTCCACTTTGGTTGGAGCGGGATGAAGCCAAGCTAGACTTTCTTGCACGAGCACGCAGGGCAGTCTTATCGTTAAAGGAATAGGAAAGTGGCAGTACTTAACCCCAACGGGAATCTGAGAGAGGGCGCATTCTAAGTGAATGATATTCGTACCATTGCTTTAGTTGCTGGCGTCCTGCTCTTGCTATCTGTAGTGACGGGGGTAGGGCAATTTCTGAAAAGGCATCCGGACCGGGGTATTGATGCTGCTGCCGTTCGTACATTTAATATGCGAATTCGTGGGTGGTGGGTCTTGTGTACAGTTCTGGCTGCCGCTTTCTGGCTTGGATCGACTGCCACGGTCACCCTGTTTGGATTCGTTTCTTTTTGGGCATTGCGAGAGTTCATTACACTCACGCCAACTCGCAAGGGAGATCATAGGGCGTTGTTTTGGGTGTTCTTTCTTTTCACGCCCCTCCATTATGTGCTCGTCGGACTGAATCGATACGATATTTACAGTGTTTTTCTTCCTGTTTACGCGACGCTTTTTGTTCTTGCCAGGGCGGCGGTAGCTGGCGACTACAAGCGATTTCTTGAACGAACAGCAAAGATTCAAGCAGGACTTGTTGTATGTGTGTACTGCTTGTCATTTGCGCCAGCTCTCCTCAAGCTTCAAGTCGACGGAGGGCCGGAACGAGTGAGTGAATTAGGTAGCCGTGACGCAAACTTTCGGCTGCTGTTCTTTTTGATTCTTCTGGTTCAGTTCGCTGACTGTATGCAGTATGTGTGGAGTAGAATGCTGGGGCAGAATTTAGTTGCTGCCGCAGTCAGTTCGAATCGGACATGGGAAGGCCTGCTTGGCAGTGCAACGAGCACGGCGCTTCTTGCAGCAGTTTTATGGTGGGCTGCACCACCCTTTCAGCCATGGCAGGCTGCAGTCGTGGGGTTGGTAGTTGCGGTTGTGGGATTTGCTGGTGGCATGACAATGTCAGCCATTAAGCGGGACCGCGGTGTAAAAGATTATGGAACGCTTGTAGTTGGTCATGGTGGCGTGCTTGATCGTATTGATTCGATCTGCTTTGCAGCACCAGTTTTCTATCACATGACAGTACTAGTTATTGGCGGCTAGTTGCGATTGGTTTCTCGCTGAGTGCGTTGAGCTCGCTGAACATAAATCGATTGTCGTGCCGCCGTTGCAGAGACTCGATCCCCTGCGTGTCCTTTTACGTATGGGCCATCTGGGCTTTGTCCACGAGTGGTTTGTGCGATGCCTTGAACCTGAGGAATCGAAGCGGCGACTGAGGCCGGTGGGGCAGGGCAACCACGCTTTACCCATTCAAGCCAAACGGTTTGCAGTTTTCCAATATCATGAATTCCGTAGTATTGACTCAATGATTCTGGCCAATCGCTACTTGCTAAACCGTCGCCAATGAACTGAATGTATCGTTTTCTGCCGCCTCGCTCTATCAGGTAACGAGCAAGTGAGTACCCCTGCGAATAGAGTGGAAGCACATCTGCCGGATATTCTTTCATAGCGAACATTTCGGGGAATGAAATCCCTCTGCCTGTCCGTAGAAACTCTATGAGTAGTCTGTGCTGACGAGCTCGCTCTACTGGATGCTCCACGGTTGTGCAGGCACCCTCATCGGCCCATCGTGGTAGTGGTTGACGAAAGTGACTCGCAAAAATTGTGTGAGTGACCTCATGTGGAAGAACGGAGTCGAGAATACGTTCTTCACTGCCTTGGATAGTCATTGTCCAGTTGAAGACTTCACCCCGATCAAATACAAAACTTGTCGCACCACCTGCCCCAAGTGCTGGGGCTACTTCTGCTGTTATCGGACACGGCTGACTCCACCGAGGAAGCGGCTGTCCAATCCATTCAATGGCGAGGTCGTGGCGATACTGTTCGGCAGCATCTCCAATTTTCTGTGCCATTTGCGGGCTTGGGGCTTCAACAACAAAGTTTGCGGTTCTATAGCCTGCTGCAAATAGAATATTCACCGGTAGGATAAGGGCTGTTATCGCACTGATGAGAAAAAAGCTTCTTTCAAGTTTTCCAAACTGCATGTATTCACCACTTCGGAGACGGCGTCATCTGCATTCGTGACGATGACGAGACGTCGGACGGTAGCGGTGGAAAGAAGACGAGGCCAGAGCGATTTGCGCCTCAAAGTCTATTCGGCAGGAATTAGTCGCGGCCATGCTAGCTGAAGCTGGTTTGCTTGCGGTATTTCAAGGGTTGTGCCTGGAGATAGCGTTACCCGTGGCTGAAGAGTCTTATTCCACGCAAAAAGGCTTCGGTAATAACGTCCATCGCCGTAGGCACTCTCTGCGAGTTGCCACCAGGAATCACCCTGTTGCACGTCATAAAGCATTCCCGGCGACAGTTTTTTAATTGGTTTTGTGGTAGTTGTTTGAGGTGGTGAAATGGCGATGGGTGGGGATTGTGGAGGTAACTGTGAATTGACGTTATCTACAGCTTGTGTTGATGCCTCAGGAAGTGTTTGTATTGTTTCCTGTTTTTGCCATGGTGCATTTTTCTTTTCAAAGTCGGGGGGGGGGGGTATACCCGGCTCCTGATTATGAGGGGCTGGAATCGTATGGATTGGCTCAAGCGTGGGAGGACTATCAAGTTTTGTCGCCGGAAGATGAAAGTCGTTTGGATTTGTTTGGTCCAACGAGGGTTCAAAGCTGGCCTCAACGTTTGGAAATCGTGCCTGTGTTTCCGGCGCATCATGAGTGGTAGCTTTGCGCTGGAGAGTCTTTTTCTCTGGGCTCGGGGTAAGGTCAGGAGGAGGGACGGTTTCTGAAAAAGGGTTAAAAGAGAGGGTGTGAATATCTGGACCAGCTCCCTCGGGCGGCCGTGGTATGAGCAGTCGCAGAGCAAGTGCAGTAACAAAAATTCCTGCTAAAAGACCGAGCAACGACAGAAGGAATTTGGATTCACGTCCCATTCAAAGTCCGCACGAATAAACGATGTTCAGTGGCTGCGTGCTTCGCAGCTGGAGGTTTTTCTTACGAGCGATGATTCTGCTGAATCTATGCTGTCGTTGCTAGAGCGACAGAGAAAGAAAAAAGAGTGTTAGCAGTAAGGAGTGCCTTTTCCCAAAACCCGTGAAAATAGCATCGTTATGGCGGGAACCACTCAGATTAGTGCACTCAGCTCGTGGCAAAATAGGGAGGCCACGTAACATTCTGGATTCAGAGCAGGTTTCAGATTCTTTCAGCAGCTCGAAGTCGTGCTGACCGAGACCGACGATTCATAGCAACTTCATCTGCTGCAGCTTCAACAGGTGATTTTGTAAGACAGTTCCAGATTTGAGGACTACGGAAAGCTGTTTTTACAAGCCGGTCTTCGAGTGAATGGAATGATATAACAACCAGCCTGCCGCCGGCTTTCAGGCGACTGGGTATTCGTTCAAGTGCTATTTGAAGAGACTTGAGTTCTTCATTCACTGCGATTCGAAGTGCCTGGAAAGTACGAGTCGCTGGATGAATTCTTTTTTTGTTTGTTGCTTGTCGAGGTATTGCCGACACTACAAGTTTGGCGAACTCCCTGGCTGACTCTATTGGTTGGCGTTCCCGGGCCTGCGCAATACGTCGCGCGATTCGGCGGCTGTGTCGTTCTTCTCCGAATTCATAAATAAGATCCGCAAGTGTTTCTGGTCGGAGACGGTTGATAAGCCTCCATGCGGGCTCGCCTTCTGTTGGATCAAATCGCAGGTCAAGTGGTCCGTCAGAGTCAAATGAAAATCCTCTTTCACGGTCAGCAAGCTGGTCGCTGGAGATGCCTACATCCAAAAGCATGCCATCAATGCTTTCAACTTCCACTGCATCAAGAACCTCGGGCAGATTACAAAAGTTTGCTTGGGCGAACCGGATTGGAAGGTTTGCCATTTCTTTTGCACCACGTTCAATCGCAGAAGGATCCCGGTCAATGGCAATGACCTTGCCTGTTGGTCCGACAATTTCTGCCAGCATTCGTGTGTGCCCTCCTCCACCAAGTGTTCCATCAACGACTGTCATTCCCGGGGCGAGGTTCAGGAATGACAGCGACTCCTTTACCAGAACGCTGGTATGGAGGCTCATGGAAGAGGATCGCTGAGTAGAGTCTGAATTGTGCACGTGCCTAGTTTAACCATTCCGAGCAGTTCATTTATTGAGTACCTTAATAAGCATGACAGGTTCAGCAGATTTAACTACAGCCGATTTTTATGACTACGATCTTCCCGAGTCATTAATTGCACAGGAGCCGCTGGCAGATCGTGCTGCTGCTAGGCTGCTTGTTTTGGACCGTGGGACGCAATCAATTCGCCATATGAATATTCGGGATTTACCTAAGATCCTTCAGCCGGATGATCTCATGGTAGTAAACGATTCTCGGGTTGTACCTGCTCGCCTGCATGGACGGCGGGCCGAAACAGATGGTCGCTGGGAGGGGCTCTTCCTGGCGGAGGTCGTTGGCGACAACGGGCGTCGGTTGTTACGTTTGCTATCCAAAACACGGGGCACATTGCGAGTTGGTGAACGAATCATAGTAATAGACAAAGATGGAGGAGATCAGGCTGTCCTTGAACTTGTTGGCCGCGATACGGGAGGGACCTGGTTAGTCGATCCGTGCTCAGACGAGCCAACACTTGATTTTCTGTCTCGCGTTGGCCGGGTGCCCCTGCCGGGATACATTCGGGAGGGAATAGCTCGGAGAGAAGACGTTGAAAGATACCAGACAGTCTTTGCAGAACGTCCTGGATCAGCAGCAGCGCCAACAGCAGGCCTTCATTTTACGCCCTCGCTGCTGGATGAACTAGAGAGCAGGGGTGTAAAGCGTGCAGAGGTTACTTTGCATGTTGGGATTGATACATTTCGACCAATCGGTACGGAAAATATTGATGAGCATGCAATGCATTCTGAGTGGTGTGCTGTTTCTGAGGAAACGATAGCAGCTGTTCGTCGAACTCAGCAGCTCAATGGAAGAGTCGTGGCTGTCGGTACGACCGCTGTCCGTTCTCTTGAAACGGCTGCGAAGGTTGCAACGGCCGAGTCGTATGTTGGTGCAACAGACCTGTATATCCGCCCCGGGTATTCTTTTTGTGCAGTGGATGGCATGTTGACAAACTTTCATATGCCAAGAACGACATTGATGGTGCTTGTGAGCACCTTTGCTGGACATGATCTCATCAGGCACGCATATCAGGAGGCGGTTCGGACCGGGTATCGGTTCTTGAGTTATGGCGATGCAATGCTGATTTTGTAGTGAAAAATGTCTATCATGTTCTTCTTCGTAGGCGTTCTTAAAAAACAGCCGATCGTTGTATGATGCAATGAGAGACTAGGATAAAAATAGTTCCCGTTTTGAAACTTGAAAAAGGAGTTACGCTCGTGGCCTCTCTACCTAAGGAAGATGTTTTGGTGGTACCTCGTTCAGTGTTGGAGCGGGCGGGGTTGTTCCAGGGATTTTGCGGAGACGTTGAAAAATACCTCCCCATCCTTCTTGACCCGAATCAAACACTTTGGATGCCACGTGAGAAAGCAGAAGAGGACCCATCATTTAAGCAGCTTATTCCGTATTGCCTGCTTGCATGGTCTGGTCCTGATGGAGTGACGCAGTATTTTTCCTATACGCGTGGTGGTGGGCAGGGTGAAGCACGACTCCGGGCCAAACGTTCAATTGGTGTTGGCGGCCATATTGCCAGTACTGATGGGGAGCATGGTGATAATGCATCGTATGAAGCCGGTATGCTTCGGGAGCTACAGGAAGAAGTGGCCATCAGCAAAGGATTTACGAGTCGATGCGTGGGGCTTATTAATGATGATGCGACTCCCGTTGGAAGTGTGCATCTTGGAATTGTTCATGTGCTTGAGTTGCAATCCCCCGAGGTGGAATCTCGTGAGGCCGACTTGCTCGAATGCGGGTTTCAATCGTCTGAGCAGTTACTCGCTGATCGAAAACAGTTCGAAACATGGTCTCAGATCGCTTTGGAAGCCGTTGCAGATGGCGTCCTTGGGTGAGGCTCGAACCAAATATTTCGGGTGCGTTCATACAGAATTGGTAAGGAATATTCAGTGATACCCGACAATGGTCCTGTTTATCTGGATAACCATGCAACCACTCGAGTTGACCCCGACGTGGTTGAATCGATGATTCCGTGGTTTACAGATAACTACGGAAACGCAGGCAGTGGCACGCATGCGATGGGAATAGAGGCACGTGATGCTGTGGAGGCAGCAAGGCAACGTGTGGCGCAATCAGTCGGCGCGACTCCTCGAGAGATTGTTTTTACCAGTGGAGCAACTGAAAGTATCAACTTGGCGATGGTCGGCGCGGTAAGTCGTCAGTCAATGAAACAGTGTGTTGTTCCCGAAACAGAGCATGCAGCCGTCCTCGATGTGGCTGATCAACTCGAGAGGCAAGGCCTCTCTGTTTGTCGGTTGCCAGTTGCAACAAAAGAGAGCAAAGCTCCTGGTTCCCTTGATCTCGACCGTCTTGATGAGATGGTCTGGTCGGGGCCAGCTCTTGTTTCGGTTATGTTCGCAAATAATGAGATCGGCTTGGTGCACCCAATTTCAGACATTGCTGACATTGTGCATGCCCATGGTGCTTTGCTTCATGTCGACTGTGCACAGGCAATTGGGAATTGTTCTTTGGATGTAACTGCACTTGGTGCTGACTTAGCTAGTTTCTCAGCGCACAAGTGTCATGGCCCAAAAGGAGTTGGTGCTCTGTATGTTCGGCGACAAGAACGAAATGTAAGGATTGATCCACAGGTTTATGGCGGTGGTCAGGAACGCGGCATTCGAAGCGGAACACTGAACGTGCCGGGTATAGTTGGAATGGGTCGTGCTTGCGAACTTGCAGGCGAAAAGCTGGACGGCGCCATAGAACAGATGGCTGCTTTACGGACAAAACTTTGGAACCGGCTGTTGGAATATATCCCTGATATACAATTGAATGGTCCGCCGATTGAATCAGGCTTACGACTTCCTAATAACTTAAATATTCTTGTTCCAGGAATTGATGGGGCAACTTTACTTGCAGAACTTTCTCGAACCGGAGTAGCTGCGAGTTCTGGCAGTGCATGCTCGAGTGAACAGCCAAGGCCTAGCCATGTCCTCCGTGCCCTAGGATTATCTGAGGAAGAAGCCCGACAAAGTGTTCGGTTTGGGGTCTCACGAATGAGCACATTTGAGGAGATCGAGTTGGCCGCTGAGCGGCTGAAAGCAGCGGTTCAGTCCCTTGGTCGTGTATAGGTCCTGTTCGGATTTTCTGTTTAACCGTTAAAAAGTACGCCCTGAGAGTCAACTTCTGACGGTATCAGTGCAACGCCCTTTGCCGCTAATCAGGACCGGGATAAACTATATTCGGATGCTTGAGGGCATTCTCGCGACGTATCAAATGATAAAGTGCATTTGGTGATAGCTGCTTGCAACGGCTGTCGCGCTTCTCGAAACAACTAGCAAACTCCTACGGAGACTTTTACTATGTCGATTACGCTTACTGAAAAGGCAGCCAGCGAAGTCAAGAAAATCATTACAGATCAAAAACTTGAGGACGGCACAGTCCTTCGCGTCGGCGTTGCCGGTGGTGGATGTAGTGGGTTTCAGTATTCGCTGGGTTTCGATACTCAATTCGACCCAAAGGCTGATTCGAAAACTGACCAGCATGGCATTGCAGTTGTCGTTGACAAAAAGAGTGATCTTTTTCTTGATGGGACAACGCTCGATTTCCATGAAGGAATTGATAAACGGGGATTCACCTTCGATAACCCAAATGCTTCGAAAAGCTGTGGTTGTGGCAGTTCATTTCAGGCCTGATCAACTATCGCGGTAAGGTGTAGAGGAGGTCCGGTGGCGGCCGAAAAAGTTTTTATTGTCGGTATTGGTGACGATGGCATTGAGGGAATGACCGCCCATGCCGTAAAGATCGTCGAATCGGCCAATATTTTGCTAGGCCCTGACTCATGCAGTTCCCTGCTGTCTGCAGACATGCAAGGACGGCTGGAAACCGTCTCAAGTCTTGAAGAGTTGGTTGACCGCATTGAGGAATCTGGTGGTCAGCACAAAATTGTTGTCTTGGCATCAGGAGATCCCCTTTTCTATGGAACGGCACGTTACGTGTGCGCGAAACTTGGAAAGGAGAGATTCGAGGTTGTTCCTCATGTAAGTAGCATGCAGCTTGCTTTTGCCCGGGTTAAAGAGAGTTGGGAAGATGCATATCTTGCAAATCTTTCTGGGTTGTCAGTGATTGATCGTGTCGTCGACAAGATTCGTACGGTCGATACTGCGGGTCTCTTCACGAGTGAGAAATGGCCTCCAAACGCCGTCGCCGAGATTCTTCTTGAGCAGGGGGTGACAGGGCTCCAAGCTTATGTTTGTGAAAACCTTGGCTCGCCCGATGAACGAGTAACGCAAGGTTCACTGCAGGAGATTTCCAAGGAGTCGTTCGGATCTCTGAATGTTATGATTCTCATTCGCCCGAGTGGATTAACTGAACCGCCGAGTAAGGCAGGAAGACGTCTGTTCGGAAACTCTGATGAGCTTTTCCTGCAGTCTCGCCCGAAGAGAGGTTTGCTTACTCCAAAAGAAGTCCGGAGCCTAGCTCTTGCTGAACTTTCTTTATCTGCCACAAGTACCGTTTGGGATGTTGGGGCTGGAAGCGGATCCTTGGCTATTGAAGCCGCGAGGCTTGCCCCGAATGGGTTTGTCTATGCCATTGAAATGGATGTCGATGACCATCAGTTGATAGAGGAAAATGCCGTGAGATTCGGTGTGAACAATCTACAAGCGATTTTGGGTCAAGCGCCAGATGCATGGAGTGACCTTCCAGACCCAGATAGTATCTATGTTGGGGGAAGTGGTCGCGCGGTTACTTTACTCGTCGAACAGGCGTGGGAGCGTTTAAAGCCAGGAGGTCGTTTAGTTACAAGTTGTAACAGTATCGAAAACCTTGCTGCGGTTCATGCTTTGCTGCGAAGCCGGTCAGACGACGCGGGGTATTGGATGGTCAATATTGCCCGCGGTATAGAGCAAATGGATCGTATTCGATTCGAGGCAATTAATCCGAACTTTCTTATGGCGGCGACGAAGGCGGGGTAGTGTGTGACCGACCAACTTCCTGAGCCACTTGATGTCATCGCTGTCGGTGCACACCCTGATGATGTCGAAATTGGTTGTGGAGGCACTCTCGCAAAATTAGTTTCCCAGGGCTTTCGAGTGGGTATCGTTGATATCACTGACGGCGAGCCAACACCACGATCGAGTGGTCCGGAAGAGCGACTTGCTGAAGCAACGAAAGCGGCCAGTGTGCTCGGTGTTGTGCATCGTGAACAGCTTGGTTTTCCCAATCGGAAGTTGTTTGACTGCTTTGAAGTTCGGGTAGCCCTAGCAAAAATTTTTCGTCGGCATCGCCCGCGATTGGTTCTTGGGATTGGTGATAAGACGCCTATGGCTTCGCCTGATCATGCCCAGGCTATGGCAATAACTGAGGCAGCCATTTTCTACTCTCGATTAACAAAATGGGATGATGTCTTCGATCATCTGCCTGTACATACTGTCCCGAATCTTCTGTCCTATTTCCTGTTTTCTGGAGTTGCTGATCTGCCAGCAGGCCATTGGCCTATCATCGTTAATATTGAGGGTCACGTAGAGCAGAAATTGAAAGCGGTTCGCTGCTACGATTCCCAATTTCCTCCTGAGAAAGCAAGTGTTTTTACGCGGGTGGAAGCGTTTTCAAAAACAGTGGGGTTCCTTGGTGGCTGTGACGAGGGAGAGATGCTTGCCGGAAGTCGCATTCCCTGCACATCAGACCTTATGGGTCTATTGTAACAAAGCACGTATCTAAGCAATTAAATCAATCCCATAACGTCAAACGTCAAGAAGAAACACATGAGTTACTCTGAGCAAACAGATGTCAAACCTTGGATGCGATGGGTTCTCTATGCAGCTGGCATCTATAATATCGCGTGGGGTGGGGTTGCCATCCTTTTTCCACTTTGGATATTTCGGGCTATAGGTATGGAGCCGCCTCACTACCCAGAGTTTTGGCAATGTATCGGTATGATTGTGGGTGTTTATGGTATCGGGTATCTCATTGCGGCTTCTGATCCGATTCGCCACTGGCCCATCGTATTTGTGGGGTTTCTTGGGAAGGTGCTTGGACCAATAGGGTTTGCTGAGGCGCTCTGGTCTGAAAGGCTTCCTCTCGCATTCGGTTTGAATATTGTGACAAATGATCTGATTTGGTGGCTTCCATTTTCTCTTATCCTCCTTACTGCTTGGAAAGCTCGTGGCCACTGCCAAAACTAGTCAATCTTCGAGTGAGCATGATGTTGTTGTTGTTGGGGCTGGAATCGCCGGCCTCATGGCATCAAGCCATCTTTCAAAAGCCGGGTACCGGGTGGCCGTTTTAGAAAAAGCTCGTGGAGTTGGTGGCCGAATGGCAACCCGCAGGATTGGTGAGGCGGTCTGCGATCATGGTGCGCAATATTTTTCCGTTAAGGGAAGAGCTTTTGGGAGTGTTGTCTCAGAAGCGCAAGACTCTCTTGCTGTCATGCCCTGGTGTGATCTTTTTCCGCATTCAAAAACAGCCGAAGGTCCAGTTGTAGAGCTACTTGATGAAGTGGGGCATGCCCGTTGGAGAGGTGCTTATGGCATGACGAGCCTTCCAAAGTATCTAGCGAAGCAACTGCCCGAGCCAGTGAAGACAGAGGTTCGTGTTTGTTCCTTGGGTGTTCAAGACAATGCAGTCCATCTGTCCTGTGAAAACAGCGAAACGGTTGTGGCTCGTGCCGCTGTACTCACCGCTCCTGTTCCTCAAGCGGTGGAGATTTTTCAGGCTGGTGGATTGCGGCCACCTGCTGTCGATTCGGAGGTGTGGGGCGTGCTTTCATCAGTAGAATATTCTCCCTGTTTCTCTCTTATGCTTTGGTTGGCGAAGCCAAGTCTGCTTCCTGACCCTGGCGGTCTTGAAGTGAGTTCCGGCCCGGTTGCTTGGATTGGTGACAACTATAAAAAAGGAATATCGCCTGCCCCGAGCCTTACGGTTCAAGCTACCGCGGAATTTAGTAGAGAGCATTTTGATACTGAACCGACTCAGGTGGAAGATAAACTCATCGAAGCAGTACATTCTTGGATTGATGGGAAAGCGTCTGACGAGGTTCGGGCGACGTCGCTCCAGCGATGGAAATATGCCTTTCCTGTGTCGCCGCTCAAAGCCCCAATGATTGCAGTGCAGAACAAGCCACCAGTCGTTTGTTGTGGCGATGCCTTTGGTGGCGGTCGAGTTGAGTCTGCAGCGTCAAGTGGCCTTGCTGCTGCCCGTTGGGTGCAGCGGCTTTTGGGCTAAGGTTCTTCAGCCATGGAAGATGCAATACCTCTTTAGAATATGGGGCAATGGAGTTCCAGGCCGGATCAGATGAACTGGTCATCACGACACATCGGCATTTGCGCGGGTATGCTGTAAGAGAGTTGGGTTGTGGCACTCCTTAAGTCGAACGGAACCGCTCTCGCTTTAACCCTTCGAGAAAAACCTACCCTCAAAACTTGGAGACGAATTATGGCTTCAGTTACGGAAACGAGACTTCCTGAAGTTGAATCATACCTGACAGCAGGACTCATCTCTGGTGTTGTTGGTGGTGAAGACTGGTCCGGCTCGGGAGATAAAACATTCCAGTCGTGTGATCCCGGCAATGGTGATGTGCTTGCCGAAATACATGCCTACACTGCAGCTGATGTCAATCGAAGTGTTGACAAGGCAAACGAGGCATTCAAAAAATCAGGTTGGTCCACACTGGCTCCGAATGACCGTGGTGTGCGGCTTCATCGGTTTGCAGACTTGGTAGAGCAACGAAAACAGGTTGTGGCCCAAATCGAGGCAATTGATGCGGGTAAATTGCCGGCGCATGCTCTGGGAGACGTTGAAAACTTTGTTGAATCAATTCGTTTTTTTGCAGATATGGCGCAGGATGTTCAGCGACGCAACCAGCTTGCTGTAGCTGGACATGAAGCGTGGACGCTTCGAAGTCCATGGGGTGCCTGCGGATTTATTTTTCCATGGAACTTTCCAATTCTTCTTATGGGTTGGGGCATAGCGCCCGCTCTGGCAGCTGGAAATACGGTTGTCGTTAAGCCTGCTGAAGACACCCCTCTTTCATCGATTTATGTCGCTCGTTTAGCTCGTGAGAGCGGCATGCCTGATGGTGTTGTTAATGTTGTTCCAGGTCTTGGGAGTGAAGCCGGAGCAGCTTTGTCTGCCAACCCAGGCATTCAGCGGATGTCCTTCACAGGCTCCCCTGAAGTAGGCAGGTTGGTTGGTGAGTCTTGTGGCCGAAATCTTGTTCCAGTCAAACTCGAGCTTGGTGGTAAGGGGGCTGCGGTAGTCTTTGGAGATGTTGATGTACAGGCAACTGCAAAAAAACTTGTGGGAGCAATTACGTTCCACACTGGGCAGGTTTGTTGTGATGCAACCAGATGGTTGATTCACCGATCAATATACGATGATTTCGTCGATGCATGCAGGCAGGAAATGCAGCATGTCAATGTTGGCTATCAGCTCGATGGCACGACAACCATGGGCCCTGTTGTGAATTCGAAACAAAGAGACAGAGTGTTGAATTATCTCGAAAAAGGTGTTGCTCAAGGCGCTGATGTTGTGGTTCCTGGTGGGCCAGCTGAAGTAGCTGGACGGAATGGCTTCTATGTGAAGCCATGTTTATTAAGTGGTTCACTTGGTAACGTGGCGGCACGGGAAGAGATTTTTGGCCCTGTTGCATTTATGACGACATTCGACGAAGAGTCGGAGGCTATTACGCTTGCCAACGATACAGATTACGGTCTCGCAAATAGTGTTTGGACGACTGATTTGGGTCGAGCAGCGAGGGTTGCTGAGTCGATGGTCGCTGGGAATAGTTGGATTAATTCCCACAATGTTTTTGCTAAAGGGGTGCCATACGGTGGAATTCACAAGAGTGGCATGGGCGGAGGCGTCAATTCGATAGAAACACTTTTTGATTATTGGCGGAGTCAGTCAATCGTGCGTCCGCTGTGAGGGGAGCCGCAAACAAGACCTCAGGGCAATATTTTAAATTCTCTGGATGTGACGAGTGGAAAACGTTGATTGTATCGTCGTTGGAGCTGGGCTGTCCGGACTTGCTTGCGCACAAACGCTTCTTCAGGCTTCAAAGTCCGTGCTCGTCCTTGAGTCATCTGATACTCCGGGTGGACGGGTTGCCACGGATACCATCGAGGGGTTTCAGATTGATCGTGGCTTTCAGGTGTACTTGGACTCTTATGCGGAAGGCCAACGTTTTCTCGATTATGCATCGCTTAACTTTGGGGCCTTTGAACCCGGAGCACTTGTTGTACATAGTGGCAGGCTGTTTCCGGTAAGTGATCCGTGGAGACGGCCTTTTGCGGCAATTCGTTCAGTGTTGTCAGGTGCAGTTGGCGTGACTGATGGTTTGCGGATTGCCTGGTTGCGAAGCCAGGTTCTGGCTGGGGTGCGGCGAGGCGAAATTGATCCTTCTTCAATTTCTGGAAAAGGAGAGAAAACGACACGTGAAGAACTTGTCTTGCGAGGATTTTCGTCTGATTTTATCAAGTTGTTCTTTGAGCCATTCTTTGGTGGCGTCTTTCTCGAAAGGAATCTCACGACAGCAGCGACAGTTTTCAAATTTACATTTGCGATGTTCTCTAGCGGTCGCGCATGTCTTCCCGCAGGTGGCATGTCTGCTATTCCTCAGCAAATGGCTCAAAAACTTCCTTCTGGTTGTCTACAGACTCGTGCTTCAGCCGTACGCATTAATCATTTCCTAACGGGTGGCGGTGAAGTATTTCTTGCAGATGGGCGGCGGTTTTGTGCTGACTCCATTATTGTTTCAAGTGCCGCAGCAGCCAATCCAATCCTCCTCCCAGAGGGTGTTTCAACTGGATGGAAGCCTCCGCTATGGAAAGGTACACGCCTTGTAGCTTTCGAGTCTGTGAAAAAACCTCCCTGTGGAAAAACTCTGGTTGTTTCTGCCGAACCAGTTGCTGTGGGGCCAATTGACAATCTGTCTGTACCATCAGCTGTTACCGAGGGCTATGCACCTGATGAAAAAAACCTGATCTATGTTTCAGTTAGGGGTGATTGGGAAGGTGAAGATAATCAACTTCCAGGTGCGATTCAGCAACAAGCTGAAGTATGGTTTGGTCCTGATGTCAAACTATGGAGTCACCTTTCAACAGTCACAATTCCAAAAGCTTTGCCGATCGAAACGCCGCTATCAAGACGACGAAGACCACAATCAAGTTATCTCGCCCCAGGAATTTTTCTGTGCGGTGATCATCTGACAACTTCTTCTATCAACGGAGCGCTCGTTGCTGGCCGGCTCGCTGCAGAAGAAGTTCTTCAGTCTGCGTGACCACGAGTGCTGCACATCTGAGTCTCATGAGTCAGGCCAGAATCCGAATGAAGCACGGTACGTTGTGCGTGCGTGCAACAAAACCCCGCTTGGGGACCTGGTCGAAAACGACTATGAGCAGGAAGAAAACTCGATTTAGTCTTCCGAACAGTCTCGTGACGTCGCCCAAATGCCACGCACAATCGCTGGAAAATAGAATATCGCTCGTACGAATCCTGTCACAAAGCGTTTCCTTCCTTGGAGTTACCGACTGACGAAATCTACCAATTTTCGGAAAAGTTTGCTCTCGTCAGAGCGTTTTAGGAAGATAGAATGGTTTCAAACAGGTGTTTCAAACGGTGATTCATGGCATCAATAAGTGTTCCGAAAGCAGGTCCAATCGCAAGCGAAGGTCACGATGACCCGCGTGGCCGAATTCTATCTGCAGCGGGTCAGGAGTTTGCCGAGAAGGGATTCGAGGCTGCGACTATTCGAGATATCTGCACGCTGGCGACAGTGAATGTTGCGGCAGTCAATTACTACTTTGGGGATAAGCACCGGCTCTACATTGAGAGCGTGAGGCATGCCCATGAGGAACGATCTCAGCAAGTCCCACTTCCTGAATGGGCTGATGGTACCCCGGCAGTCAAGAAACTTCGTGACTTTGTTGGCAACATGCTTCAGCGAATGCTTGGTTTTGATCATCCTCCTTGGCAGGTTCGACTGATGCTTCGCGAAATACTCCACCCAACCGATGCGTGCAGGGAGCTTGTCGAAGATTATATACGGCCGCACTTTACAGTCCTGTGCTCGATTCTCGATGAACTGACAGACGGTCAAATGTCGCCTCCCGAAGTACGTCGTGTTGGTCTGAGCGTTGTGGGTCAATGTTTTTTGTATCGTGCTGCTGGTGATGTTGTTGGCATGCTTATTCCGCCAAATGAAATAAAACATCTTCATAACCCAGTTGATCTTGCGGATTACGTCACATCTTTTTGCTTGGCCGCTCTTGGTAAACATTCGCCATTGTCCGTCGAGGTTTCTCAGGAACAAGCACTCAGTGCTACATCAGGACCGAGTGCCCAAGACGTAGAAAGTAATTGAGAGAATTACCTTAAAATGATAATGCTTCGGACTATTCTTGGCTGGGTCACTCCTTTTCTCATTCTTGGGTGCGGAGTGGCTGCTTTTATGGCAATGGGAAGCCAGCCACCGCCACCGCGAATAGCGGCTGAGGGTGTTACTGCGACGGCTGTTCAGACAGTATTAGCAGTTCGTGAACCTGGTGTTTTTCAGATTGATTTTGATGGAGTCGTTGTGCCACTGCGAGAAGTCACGCTCTCAGCTGAAGTTGCCGGACGAATCGTAAAAAAGACAGCAGACTTTCAAAGTGGGGAGTTTGTTGATCAAGGTACATTGCTTCTCGAAATTGACCCGCGTGATTACGAGCTTGAAGTGCGTCGGCTGAAGCAGGAACTCAAGCAGGCGGTTTTATCTATTGAGGAAATTGATGAAGAAATTGATCAGAATATTCGGTCTGTGGAACTTGCGAAAAGACAAGTTGATCTAGCACATCGCGAAGTTGTGAGACAAAACAATCTGAAATCTGACAGGGTTGTGACTGAAGCAGATTATGAAAGAGCTTTAAGAGACGAACTGTCCGCTGACAGCAACCTGAATACATTGCAGGGTCAGCGTCGTGTCCTTGCCAAGCGTCGTATTCGTTTGAACGAAGGCCAAACATTGACGGAAACGATGCTCGAGCGAGCCAAGCTCGATCTTGGAAGAACACGGATAGCTGCTCCCGTAAGCGGTATTATTGTTGAAGAAATAGTTGAGGCAGAATCTTTTGTTAGTAAAGGAAATCCACTGGTCACTATTGAGGATACCAGTGCTGCCGAGGTGAGGGTGAGTTTGCAGATGGACGATGTGTCGCGAATATGGAGTGACAGCCGTCGAGCACCAGGCACGTCTCCCTATGATTTTCCTGATACGCCAGCGACGGTTATTTACCGAATAGGTAAGCGTCAGTATCGCTGGAAGGGCGTACTCGAAAGGCAGGAAGGGAAAGGTTTGGAATCGCGAACGCGAACGCTTCCCTGTAGAGTCCTTGTATCCGATCCGACGGATGTTGAGGCAATTGATCGCTATGGGGCAGTCTTGCCAGATTTACCCCTCGGTGCACCAAAATCACTTCTCCGTGGAATGTTTGTTGATGTTCAGGTCGAGGTTGAAACGAATCAGCCACTCGTTTCCGTCCCGTGCGAGGCATTGCGACCAAATGGAGATGTCTGGGCTGTAAGAAACAAAAAGTTGGCGATTCTTCAACCACCGCTTGTGCAGGTGTCTGCGGGCAGAGCTGTTTTTGAATCAACCGCAGACGGTATTCAGCCGGATGACCAAATAGTGCTGAGTCAGATTGCGAATCCGCGAGCGAATATGTTGGTCGTCGATAATGCTGTCGAGTCTCATGGCGATACAAAAGATGCTCCAAGTAATCAAAAGGATAGTTCGTCATTTGCTTCTCCCCAATCAGGTAAGTGAAAAGCCCTCATGCGAAGTCTGATCTCTTGGACAGTCAATAATATGCCAGCAATGAATACGCTGGTTGTGGCAATACTCATTGTGGGAGCAATGAGTTTTGCTGGCATGCGGCGAGAGGTTTTTCCGGAATTTGATCTCGAAATAATCCTTGTCAATGTGCCTTACCCCGGAGCGACGCCAGAAGAAGTCGAAGAGGGAATCTGCCAAAAAGTTGAAGAATCGTGTCGCAGTGTTTCCGGGATTAAAAAACTCACGAGTGTTGCACAAGAAGGGGCAGGGTTCTGTATTTTCGAACTCGATTCGGGTACGAAAGACGTGCAGAAGGTGCTCAGTGAAATTCGGTCAGAAGTAGAGCGAATCCCAAGTCTTCCGGAGCTTGCTGAAGACCCGAAAGTGGAGCAGATAACCCTTCGTAATCCAGCAATTAAGGTCGGTGTTTTAGCGCCTCGAGTTGCTGGAGGTGTCTCCGAATCTGAGTTACGAGATGTCGCAGAACTTGTAAGGGATGACCTTCTGGCTTTACCGGCTGTGTCGGCTGCGAATCTTCAAGGGGCGAGAGACTATGAAATCGATATTGAAATTTCAGAAAGAATGCTTCGGAAATACGGGCTCTCACTACGGAATGTTGCCGATATCGTTCGTCGAGAGAATCTTGAGTTGCCAGGTGGCACGATTCGCGGTGAAAGCGGAGAGATTCTGTTGAGGGGGAAAAACAAGCGGTACGTTGGGGATGAGATCGCCACTCTTCCTTTGGTAACTTTGCCGGATGGTCTCGTTTTAACCGTTGGTGACTTGGGTACGGTACGTGATGACTTTGCAGATATTACCGCAACGAATCAAATCAATGGTCGGCAAGGAATGGTTGTGTCCATTGATAGGAGTTCTGGCGAAGATCTGCTGGCCATGACAGAAGCAGTCAATGCGTACGTTGCCAAGGTATCACTGCCGCAAGGGTATCAGATTGTGACCTGGGCAGATCAATCGATCGACGTTCGCGATCGACTTGAAATGCTTGTGAACACAGGGACACAGGGACTTCTGATTGTTTTTGTCATCCTGTCACTTTTTCTTAATTTGAAAATTGCCTTTTGGGTTGCCTTGGGTATCCCTTTTTGCATGCTGGGAGCTGGTGGTCTGATGTTTCTTACAGACCAGACGCTCAACATGTTGTCTATGTTTGCGTTCCTTATGGCGATTGGCATTGTGGTCGATGATGCAATAGTTGTGAGTGACAATATCGAGCGTCATCGTCGACTTGGGAAAAAGCTTGTCACTGCTGCTATCGACGGTACTGCTGAGGTCGCGCCTAGCGTTGTGTCGAGTGTAACCACTACGGTGATTACGTTTCTGCCGCTATGCTTTGTTTCAGGAGTGATGGGGAAATTTATTGCTGTAATGCCATTTGCATTCATCACAGCCCTGATCATGTCTCTTGGTGAATCCTTGCTTGTCCTTCCTGGCCACCTTTCTCATGAAAAGGGTTTGATTTTCACAGTACTTGGTTGGCTGCTTTTTCCCTTTCGTGTGTTTCTCCCTGCATTAACCTGGCTGCAAAAAGGGTGTGATCGGAGCCTGCAGTGGGTTGTGCAAAACTGCTACCGTCCACTCCTTGATCTTGCCTTAGCAAATCGGCTGAGCACCATGGCGGTTGCTTTGAGTGTTCTCATGATGGCTGTAGCACTCGTTCGAAGTGGTGTAACGCCGTTTTCATTATTTCCCAAAATTGATGCAAACCGTCTGCTGGCAAAAGTTACGTTTCCAGACGGCACGCCATCAAGCGTGACAGATGAAGCGACTAAAAGAATTGAACAAGCTGCGTTCCAGACAGGGCAGGAACTTTCTCAGTCGGATGATTCAATCGTTCGCCTCGTGCATCGCTCAGTAGGGCAGATTGCTGCCCAGGGTGAAGTCGGTC
>MDSW01057237.1_pt1 | contig 45440 bp, 44 predicted proteins | sample 811171 | NCBI WGS metagenome assembly MDSW01 (sample SAMN05326641, study PRJNA326480) | marine metagenome | isolation source: seawater | place: Atlantic Ocean: North West | collected 2012
CACTACGTTGATAGGCTGGATGTGGAAGCGCGGTAACGCGTGCAGCTGACCAGTACTAATAGCTCAATTGGCTTGATTTATGCACTGAAAAAAATTTTTAACTTGTCTAGAATAATAAACTCGTAATTTCTTTACATTTTCCAGTATTCATTTATTTACAAATCGAGCATTTAATTATAGTGTTCAATTATTGAACATATATTGATAAAAATGAAAAATCTTTTAATACTAGGTGCAAGCGGTTTTATAGGTAAAAATTTAGCTTTATCATTTATAAAGACAAATTTTAATTTGTTTGGAACCTATAATAAAAATTTTCCTAAAGAATTAAAAAATAAAAAAATTAAACTAATCAAATGTGATTTAACAAATAAATCAAAAGTTGAAAAATTATTTAAAAATAAAGATATAGTTATTCAATGCGCTGCAACGACATCAGGAGCCAAAGATATAGTTGAAAAACCATATATTCATGTAAACGACAACGCAATTATGAACTCTGTAATCACCAAAGCTGCATATAATAATAACGTTAATCATGTAATAATATTTAGCTGCACCGTAATGTATAGGTCTTCTCCTAAAGCCCTAAAAGAAAAAGATTTCGATGCTAATAAAGAGATGTACCCAAATTATTTTGGTGCTGGTTGGATGAAAGTTTTTGTAGAAAAAATGAGCGAATTTTACTCAAGACTAAATAGAAATAAATATACACTGATAAGACACTCCAACATTTATGGGCCTTATGATAAATTTGATCTTGAAAAATCGCATGTATTTGGAGCAACAATGACCAAAATTTTGAAAAATAAAGACAGCACACTTAAAATATGGGGTGATGGAAAAGAAAAAAGAGATTTATTGTACATTGATGATTTAACTGATTTTGTCAAAAAATGTATTAAAAAACAAAAAAAAAAATACGGTTTATACAATGTAGGTTCTGGGAAAATGATTTCCATAAATATGCTTGCTGATAAGATAATGAAATTAAGTAATAAGAATTTATCAATAAAACATGATAAAACAAAAAAGAGTCTTAAAAACAATGTTTATTTAAATTGTGATCTAGCGAAAAAAGAAATAGGATGGTCTTCAAAAATATCAATAGAGCAAGGAATCAAAAAAACACTAACCTGGTATAAAAAAAATTATTTAAATGAAAAATAAAGCAATCATTATAAGCGGAAATTTAGCTCAAGATCATGAATTTATATATCCCTTTTATAGGCTTTTAGAAGAGGGCTTTAGCGTTGGTGTTTGTACGAATGAAGGTAAAGCAGTAAAAGGAATTTTAGGAACTGATATTCCTCCTAATAAGAATCATCCAGTTATGGCTATAGAAAATGTAAAAACTTCTGATTATGATTTATTGATAATACCCGGCGGAGTAAAAGCCATGGAAAAGGTAAGGCAGAATAAAAATATAATTAAATTTATTTCAGACTTTCATGCAGAGGGTAAAGTAATTGGATGTATATGTAGTGGCGCACAGCTTTTAATATCTGCAAGAATTATTAAGGGAAAAAAAATTTCAGGTTATTATAGTATGATGGATGATATTAATAATGCTGGTGCTATTTATACGGATCTACCAGCAGTAATTGATAGTAAAATTATAACGACTGCGCACTATAAAGACATGGGTCCGTGGATGAAAGCTGTTTTAGATGAATTCAAAAAATCTAAATAATGATATTCCAAATAATTATAAAGTGATCAAACCTTGGGGTTACGAGTACACTATTTATAAAAATAATATTTCAAGCACCAAATTATTAAGAATTTCTCCTAATTCAAAAACCTCTCTGCATTGCCATCCAATTAAAAAAACTGGTTTTGTTTTACTCAAAGGAAAAGTTGAAGTTGATTTAGGTTTCTATGAAACTAGGTCATTGCTTCCAGTATCTAAACTAATGATTAGACAAGGATTATTTCATTGTACAAAAAATACATCTAAAGATTATGCAACTGTTTTAGAGATAGAGACACCAATAGATAAAGACGATCTAGTTAGATTTAAAGATGACTACGGAAGAGAAAATAAACCCTATGAGGGTAAAGAAAAAATGTTACCGATCACTGCTAAGGATATTACTTTTAAAGAACCAAATATGAACTCAACAAATAGCTATTATTTAGAAGGTGTAAAAATCAACATCACAAAGACTAATAATTTAAAAACTTTTAGAAAAGGGAATAAAAATGATATTTTTGTAATATTAAATGGTGGCTTGTATGCAGATAATAAACATTGCGTTCTATCACCAGGTGATATTGTCAGAACTGATACAGTTATTAAACTTTCAGAAAACTTTAATATAATTGATAACTTAACTTTTTTAAACATTTTACATGAGTAAAGAGTACTTAAAAGAGGTTTTAAAAAAAATTTCGATATGTAGAAATTTTGAACTTAATGTTTTTAATGCGGTAAAAAAAAATAATATTAAGTTTCCAGTTTACTTATCGGCAGGTCAAGAATCTATTAGTGCATCATTAGCAACAATTATTAAAAAAAAGAAAATTAAACCTCTTATATTCGCACAACATAGGTGTCATTCAACATATTTATCTTTTGGAGGCAATATAAGAAAACTTATCTACGAACTATTGGGAAGTAAAAAAGGATGTGCTTACGGTATGGGTGGATCAGCATCTATACAATCGAGAGAAATAAATATGTTCGGACACGACGGTCATATGGGTACTCAAGCTCCCATAGCAGTTGGGGCATGTTTTCAATCAAAAAAACCAACAATAGTTTTTTTAGGTGATGCTTCAGCTGAGGAAGATTATGTTCTTGCATCTCTCGGGTGGGCATCAACAAAAAAACTTCCAATCTTATTTATAGTGGAGGATAACAACCTATCTATTTTAACTGAGAAAAAAGTCAGAAGAAACTGGGATATTCACTCTGTTGCAAAATCTTTTAAAATGAAAGCATTTAATATCTCAGATAATCCATTGGAAATTAAAAAAAAATCAAAATATTTTTTTCGAGAACCTATTCTTTTAAATATAAACACTAACAGATTATTTTGGCATTCTGGGGCTGGCATAGACTCAGATAAAACATTTGATAGGTATAAATCTCTTAGAAAAATTTTTGGAGCGCAAGGGAATACCATTCATAATAAAGCAAAAGAAAAAATAGATATTTTATGGAAAAAAATGTTAGAGAGACAATAAAAGAAATTATTAGAAGACATTTGAAACTAAAACAGGGAAAAGTTTTCGGTCAATGTTTAACTGCTGTTGGCTGGGTAGGAGGAACTCTCCCAGAGATGTATGAAAAAGACGGTATGGTTGAGGTATCGATGGCTGACGTTGCTGGCGGTGGTTTTGCAGTTGGAGCAGCTTTAATGAATTCAAGACCGATTTATGTAATAAGGTATCAAGGTTTTAATTGGTACAATGCTCCAATGATTGTCAATTATGCGTGTAAATCGAAAGAAATTTGGAAAAAACCATGCCCAGTTTTTGTTAGAAGTATTGCAATGGAAGGTGGAATTGGACCAGTAGCAGGATCATCACATCATTCACTTTATTACAGAATGCCAGGAGTAAAGATTTGCAGTCCGATGACACCAAAGGAATATAAGAGCATATATAAAAAATTTATGCGAGAAGATGATGTATTTTATGTTTCTGAACATAGAGGATCATATAATAATAAAAAAGAATTAAAAAATGTTTTAGTAAAGAAACCTGATATAGTTTTATTCGCTATTTCAATAACAAGATTCGAAGCTATTAAAGCTCTAAATATTTTAATCAAACAAAATATAAAAATTTCACTTCATCATATTCTATGGATAAAACCTTTAAAAATAGAGTCAAAATTTATTAAAAATCTAAAGGAGTCAAAATATGGTGGTCTTATTTTAGACGATGATTATGAAAATGGTATAGCAAAATCCATAGCAAATGAGCTTAATATTAAATCAGGCAAACCTATTTACACACTTGGTTTAAAAGAAAAAAGTGCAGGTTTTTATCCCACCAAAGACAATTTACCTCCGAACAAAAATGAGATTATTAAAAAAATAAATAAAATAATTAATGAAAAAAAATAATTTTTTTTTAAATAAAAAAATTTTAGTTGCTGGCGGAACTGGAATGGTAGGACAAATGTTAGTACCTAAGTTAATAAATTATGGAGCAAAAGTAATAGTATCATCAATGGATAGCAAAAACTTATGCCCCAAAGGAGTAAAAAAATTTTACAAATTAGATTTAATGCATTTAGAAAATTGTATTAAAGTTACAAAAGGGGTAGATATAGTTTTTAATTTACTTGGGGTTACAGGTTCGCCTAAAATTAATAATGAGAGACCTGGAACTTTTATGATGTCAAATCTTTATTGTGCAACTAATTTGCTGATGGGCGCTCAAAGATCAAAAGTGAAACATTATTTATATACAAGCACTTATGGAGTTTATGGTCCCTCAAACTTAATGAGAGAGAAAGATTTATGGAAATCTTCTCCATCAGAACATGATAAATATGCTGGATGGGCTAAAAGAATAGGTGAACTTCAAATAGAAGCTTATGAAAAAGAATTTGATTTCAAATCGCTTCATATTGTAAGACCTGCTAATATTTTTGGACCATACGCCAATTTTAATCCTGTAAGTTCAATGGTTGTATCATCCTTAATAAAAAAAATATGCAGCAAACAGAATCCTTTAGAAGTATGGGGAGATGGATCCGCTGTAAGAGATTTTATTTACTCTGAGGATGTAGCGGAAGCAATGATATCAATTGTTAAAAAAAAAATAACTAAACCCATTAATATTGGAAGCGGCACAGGTTATTCCATAAAATATTTAGTTAAAACCTTACTTAATTGCAAAAATATTCCACAAAAGCCAAAAGTTATATTTGATAAATCAAAACCCCAAGGCGATAAGATAAGAATACTTGACACTTCCCAAGCTTTAAAATATGGAATTAAACCAAGGTATAATTTAAAAAAAGCGCTAGAATTAACAGTAGATTGGTACTTAAATAACAAAAATTCACTAAATAGACGATTTAACTTTTTTAAAAAATAATATAATCAATTTACTATGAAACTCACAAATAAAGATAAAAACTTTTGGAAAAAGAATGGTTACCTAGTCGTCAAAAATGTTCTAAATGAAAAGCAGTGTCAAGAATATAAAAAGGAAGCCCATCGAGTAGCAGGAAAAAATATTACAATTATTCCTAATATTTATAGAAAATCAAAAAAATTTTTAAATTTATGTAAAAATAAAAAAATTTTACAGCTTGCTGATAATTTAATTGATCATAGAATGATACCGATCGGTGATATTTTTTTCTTTGCTAAATCGGATACAAATAAAGAATCTGGCTCAGTTCCTCACCAGGATAATTATGCACAAAAAGCTGAATATGGTGCATTTGTTGCATGCGCAGTTGCCTTTGATGATGCGCTGGAGGAGAATGGAGCGTTAAGAGTTTATCCAGGAAGTCATAAACTTGGTGAAGTAAAATGCAATCCAAAACCAAATTTTGTTATGAATAAAAAGGGTCAAATAATCAAAGCATTACCAATTGGGAATAATTGTGTTGTACCCAAAAAATTTAAAAATAAAGAAACAATAGTTGAATTCAAAAAAGGGGATATATTTTTTTTTCATGGTCATCTTATTCATTATGCAAAAAAAAATATTTCAAAAAAATTAAAATTTCGAAGAGTAATTTATCTTAAATTAATTAAAAATGGATATGCATTTTGGCCGGGATGGAGTGAAAAAAGAACTTTAATTGATAGAGACGATTTTAAATCTAAAATAATAAGAAATTAAAATTAAAATCAATTGAATTCATCAATTAAATATCAAATACTAAAAAATAATTTTTTCAAGAGCTGGATAAGTCGTCTAAAAAAAAATAAAGTTAAAATTTTAAAAACCAAATATCTTTTTAAAATTTTGAGAAAAAATTCAAATTGGCAAGTTTTAGGGATAGACACAAAAATTAAAGTTAAGAATAATACTTACTATAGATATGCCCAAATTAGCCCTGAGAGCGTTACCATAGTTCCAATATTAAAAATTAAAAAACAATTTTATACTATGCTTGTCTCTCAATTTAGAGCCCCAGCTGGAGGTTACACATTTGAATTTCCCGCGGGATCTATAAATAATCGAATGCCAAAAAAAACAGCTCAACAAGAAATTTTTGAGGAATTAAATTTAAATGTTGAAATTAAAGATATTAAACCACTAATCAAAAAAAAATTATATGTAGACTCAGCTTTCTCTACTAGTTCTGTACATTATTTTTATTTTAAAAAAAAAATAGACACAAAGTTTCTTGAAAAATTTAAAAATAAAAAAACTGGTATAAGTAAGGAGGGAGAGTTTTTAAAATTAAAGATTGTAAAATTCAATAATGTGTTAAAATATGCTAATACTACTAGCACTGTAGCTGCTCTTGCTCTATGTAAAAAAAATGAGAAAATATTCAAATAATAAAGCAATTTTTATTGCAGGAGGCTCAGGTTTAGTTGGAACTAATCTAGCGCAGGAATTAAAAAATATTAAAGCAAATTTCACTGCTTCATATTTTTCAAAAATAAAAGAAAAATCACTGAAAAAATTTTATAAGAAATATAATTTTCTAAATTTTAAAGACTGTTTAAATGCAACAAAAAACAAATATGCTGTAATTATTCTTGCTGTTCAAGGATCAGGTATCAAAAGTTTGAAAAATAATTTTTTAAAAAATTTCGAGAAAAATCTTTTAATACGGTCAAATTTATTAAAAAGTTGTTATAAAAATAAAGTAAAAAAAATAATTTGGGTTAGTAGCTCTACAGTTTACCAACCTTTGAGCAAGCCAATTAAAGAAGATCAAATAAATTTAAATTTAAATCCATATGATGTTTATTTTGGCACTGGATGGCAGTATAGATATTTAGAAAAATTGTTTGAGTATTATGAAAAATATATGAACATAAATATAAATATTATCAGAACATCAAGTATTTATGGATTATATGATAATTTTAATGAAAAAAAATCACATGTTGTACCTGCATTAATTAAAAAACTTTTAACAAATAAAAGTAAATTAGAAGTTTGGGGCGATAAAAAAGTCACGCGAGATTTTGTTTTTGCCAATGATTTGGCTAAAGCAATAATAGTTATTTTGAACTCAAGCAGAAAATTGAAAAGAATAATTAATTTTAGTTCTGAAAAAGCTACTTCTATAGAGAGTCTCTCAAAAACTTTGATAAAAGTGAGTAAAAGAAAAAAGAAAATTCAATTTATAAAAACAATGCCTTCATCTGCAAAATATAGAGTGCTAGACAATAGTTATTTTAATAATATATTTAGGTCTTTCAAAAGAACTAATCTTAATGATGGATTAAAAAAAACAGTTGAATGGTATAAATCTGAAAAATATTTAAAATGATAATCTCAAGAACGCCTTTTAGAATTTCTTTTTTTGGAGGAGGAACTGATTTTCCTCAGTGGTATAATAATAATTCAGGTAAAGTAATCTCAACAACAATTGACAAATATTGCTATATTTCTCTTCGTCAGTTACCACCTTTTTTTAAGTATAAATATAGAATTAGGTACTTTAAAAAAGAGGAAGTTAGGAAAATATCTCAAATTAAACATAATAGCGTAAGAGAATGTCTTAAATATTTTAAATACAGGAATCCTATCGAAGCGATTCATTTTGCTGATTTGCCTGCGCAGTCTGGACTTGGGGCAAGTTCAAGTTTTACTGTAGGTTTTATAAATAGTCTTAAAGCGTTACAAGGAAAAAGAATATCAAAAAAAAATCTCTATATAGAAGCAATCAATATTGAACAAAACAAAAATAAAGAATTTGTAGGATCACAAGATCAAGTCTCAGCATCGTTTGGAGGATTTAATGTAATTAATTTTAGAAAAAATTTAATAGAAGTATCACCTGTGTTAAATAACAAAAATATTAAAGAACTAGAAAAAAGTATTTTTTTGGTTTTCACAGGTTTTGTGAGAAAGGCTGAAATTTTAGAAAAAAACAAAATCAAAAAAATGAACATTAATCATAATTATTTTAAGGAAATTTTAAATATAACTCACAAGGCAGAGGAAAAAATATATAGTTCTAATAATATCATTTCTGATTTCTCTGAACTTTTAAGAAAATATTGGTGGTATAAAAAGAAATTAACTTTAAATGTTTCAAATTCTCATATAGACAAAATTTATGACCAAGGAATTAAACTTGGTGCATACTCAGGCAAGTTACTAGGAGCAGGTGCAGGAGGTTTCATGATGTTTCTAATAGATCCAAAAAAAAGAAATAATTTTAAAAAAAGATTTAAAAAATATACCATTGTGCCTATTAAATTTGATAATTTAGGATCTCAAATTATTTATCATCAAGATATAAATATTTAATTTTTTTTGTTTAACTCTGAAATTAAAAATCTTAGTGAGAAATCTAAAGATTGTTCCTGTTTCCAACCTGTGTCACTTGAAAACTTTTTTATATTTGGTAATTGTAAAGTAACATCTTTGATTCTTAAGAGTTTTTTATCTATTTTTTTTCTTACTTTAATTTTACTTAATTTAACAAGTTTGTTTAATACCTGGCCTACTGTATAAGCCTTAGTACCACCGATATTGTATATTTCACCAACTATTCCTTTCTTTGCTACATCAAAATATGCTTTCATTGCATCTTCAAGTGAAAGGAAACTGCGGATACTTTTTAAATTTCCGTGCTTTAAAATATTATTTTTCTTATTTTTAATATCGATAATCTGTTTGGCAAAAGCGGATTGAAATAAATTATTTCTTCTAGGATTTACATAAGTAAACATTCTTGTGATAATTATATTAAGCCCATAAATTTTATAATATAGTTGCGCTGCCATATCTTGATAAGTTTTTGAAAGAGCGTACGGACTAACTGGACGCATTTTTAAATTCTCTTTTATTGGAACATCTTTTTTAGACACATTTCCATAAACCTCAGAAGTGCTACAGTGAATTATTAAAGATTTCAAATTTAGTATTCTTACAGCTTCAAAGAGGTTTAATGTTGCAATATAATTATTAATTATTATATCCCTAGGAAGATCAAACGACAATCTTACGTCGGGGTTAGATGCAAAATTATAAATTAAGTCGGGTTTTATTTTTTTTAAAACGCTGGTAAGTTTTTTATAATTATTGAGATCAATTTTAAAAAATCTAATTTTATTTTTATACCTTTTTTGTAAAAGATTTTTATTTCCAGCAGATCTATAACTTCCAAAAATTTTTATTGATTTCTCTTTTTTTAAAATATACTCAGCTAAATAACTACCTCCGGCGCCAGTAATTCCTGTTATAAAACATTTTTTAAATCTTCTTCTCATTTAATACTTTCAATTTAAAGTTTATTAAAATTTTCTATCAATTTTTTATACCTATGAAAATTAGGTTTTGCCATTATGTTTATTTTAAAAATTATTAAAAATTTAGAGATTTTATTTTTAATTTGGCTAAAAAAATTAATTGATAATATCTTATTAATTTTTGGTATATTGATAGAAATTTTTTTAAAGTCTTTTTGGTAATCCTTTAGATAATTATTAAAATCAGTTTTTTCCGTATGTAAACCGCTTCCATTTTCCCTGGATATAAATTTCCAAATAATTCTTTTTAAAACTTTTTCTACCGTTTCATTATCATACTTTGTTTTATTTTTAATAAGGAAATTTAATTCTAGTAGATGTTCTTCTATGAAATCTCCGAGAGTTTTATTTTTTATCAGTTCGATTGGCCCCATATAAGCTATATGATTTTTTTGAAATCTGAGATTTGTATCTCTAGTAGGGGAGTCGTGTCTATTTCTTACATTCATTATATGATTAGTAGACACTTTAATTTTCCCACTTAAAATAATATGCAGTTGCCATGGCATTTCTTGGTCATATGAGTACAGGCCTTCAATTTTTTCTCTGCAGAATGGTTTAAGATTATAATTTTTTTCATATTCAAATAATTCACTCATGATACTAGTTCTGCAAACACCGAATATCGGTAAAGTTTGATTTTGCTTTGTTGCATAATATAAAATTCTATCAAGAGGATCTTTAGATAAAAATTCAGGATAAACTTTAACAAAATAGTTTTTTATCTTAAAATTTTTGTCTAAATAATTGTTAATTTCAATACCTGTGATTGCTGAGAAATCAGAATTTTCTTCTAAAAATTTAATTCCATATTTTGCAAAGTCTGGAAAAAAACAATCATCGTCGTTCATAATAGTAAAATACTTTGTGTTTATACTATTTTTAAAGAAATTGTATTTTGATAAATTAATATTTTTATGCGTGATGCTCTCACTATAATTTTCCCTGAATTTTTGTAAATTAAGAGAATTTTTAAATTTTTCTAGATATTGATTATTTAAACTATGTTCCACTTCCTTTGAACCGTCAATAATTACGATTTTGCCCTTGTAATTAAATTCTTTTAAACAGTTAAGTGCAAAAAATAGCCATGAGGGTCTATTTTTAGTTGGTATTATTAATGTGTGATCCATTTTTTTCAACTATTGATATCTATATCATACGAAACTTCTTGTTCAAAATTTGAACAATGTTAATATTTATTATATAAACATAGTAATTATTTTAATTTTTTTTATTTTTAAGCAAAAATATCGTAATTCATGATTAAAAGACATAGGCTAATGGAGAATAATATCACTAAAAATGATATTGATGTCTTAATTCGTTTTTTAAAAAAAAGAACAGTTTTAACACAATCCAAAAATGTCTTTAATTTTGAAAAAAAATGGTCAAGATGGTTAGGTGTAAAATATAGTGTTTTTGTAAATTCAGGCTCTTCCGCAAATTTATTATCAATAAACTCTCTAAAGTATTATTTAAACAAAAACGATAAAAGGAATGAAATAATCGTTCCAAGCTTAACATGGTCATCAGATATTAACGCAATTATACAAAATAACTTTAAACCTGTTTTTGCTGATATAAGTCTGAAAACTTTGTCATTATCATTAGAAGAAATTAAGAAAAAAATAAATAAAAAAACTTTGGCTGTATTTATAACGCACGCACAAGGCTTTAACCCCTTAAACGATGAATTATTAAAATTTTTGAAGAAAAAAAAAATTTTTTTAATCGAAGATGTATGTGAGTCGCACGGAGCTAAATTTAAAAATAAAAAACTTGGGTCTTACGGTTTAATTTCTAATTTTTCTTTTTATTATGCTCATCATATGTCAACTATTGAAGGAGGTATGATTTGTACTAACAACAAAAAATTGTATGAAATTTTTTGTTCATTAAGGTCTCACGGTTTAGCAAGAGAGATCAAAGATAAAAAAGTGAAAAAAAAATTGTAAAAAAATATTCAAAACTTTCTGATCAATTTATTTTTTTATATTCAGGTTATAATTTAAGAAATACGGAGATAGGTGGAGTTCTTGGGATGAGTCAACTGAAAAGACTCAATAATAATATAAAAAAAAGAAATCAAAATCTTAAATATTTCTTAAATCTTCTGAACAATAAAATTTATCATACTGATTTTGAACTGAGAGGTTGTTCTAATTATGCTTTCCCATTAATTTTAAAAGAAAAAAAATTTAAAAAAAGAAACAAATTAGAAAAAATTTTGCACAATCATAAAATAGAGTTCAGAAGAGGTAACGCCGGAGGTGGAAATCAATTAAGGCAACCTTATTTAAAAGATTATACAAAGAAAATAAATTTAAGAAATTTTAAAAATGTGGAACATGTTCATAATTTTGGTTACTACCTTGGAAATTATCCTGATTTAAAAAAAGAAAAAATATTTCAGATTTGTAAAATATTAAACAGTATTTAAACATGAAAAATATATTGATTACAGGTGGAGCAGGCTATTTAGGCTCAGTACTATGTACTGACCTAATTAATTTAGGTTTTAAAGTTACGGTTATAGATAAATTAGATTTCAAAAAAGATTCTCTAGCTCATTTATATTCAAAAGAAAATTTTGAATTTATTAAAGGAGATGTAAGAAATAAAAAATTGATAAATAAATTATTGAAAAATAAAGATTACATAATACCTTTAGCTGCTTTAGTGGGCGCCCCTCTTTGCATTAAAAAACCGAAGGAAACTATTGAAGTCAACCTAAAGTCTATTATTTTTTTAATATCAAAGCTTAAAAGAAATCAAAAAATTATATTCGCTACAACAAATTCTGGGTATGGAATTGGAGAAAAAAATAAATTTTGTGATGAGAATTCAGAATTAAAGCCAATTTCTTTATATGGACGCACAAAAGTTGATGCAGAAAAATTAGTACTAAAAAATAAAAACTCAATTTCTTTTAGGTTGGCGACTGTCTTTGGATTTTCTTACAGAATGAGGACTGATTTACTAGTTAATAATTTAGTTGAGCTAGCTTACAAAAAAAGAAAATTAGAAATATTTGAACCACATTTTAGAAGAAATTATATCCACGTAAAAGATGTAAGCAGAGCATTTATTTTTGCAATTAATAATTTCAGTAAAATGAAAAATAATATTTTCAATGTCGGCTTATCATCTGCAAACTTGACTAAGATACAATTAGCTAAAAAGATAAAGAAACACATTAAAGACACAAAGATAAAAATTTTAAAAAACAAAAAAGATCCAGATAAAAGAGATTATTTTGTGAGTAATAAGAAAATTGAAAAAATGGGTTTTAAAACGAAATATGATTTAGAAAGAGGAATTAAAGAGCTATTTAATTTATATAAAAATGGTTATACGAAATTAAAAAATAATTATTAAGTTTTTACAAAATAATGAATTCCATTAGAAAGTTTTGAAAAAAAAAAGAAAACATAAACCAGTTATAAGTTTTATTGTGCCAATCCACATTTTAACAAATCACATTATTAGAAATATTGAAAAATTTCAAAATGTAGAAAAAAATTTACCTGTTGAATTTTTGTTTATTTTTAATGGAATAAGAGAAAAAAAAATTAATGGTTTTTCTCAAAGTAAAAATTTTTATTTTATTAAAAAAAATAATGGACCTGGACCCGCGAGAAATCTTGGTATAAAAAAATCTAAGGCAAATTGGTTATTATTTTTAGACTCTGATGATGATTTAATTGTAAGAAATTTACCTAAATTAATTAATTTTATTAAAAATAAAAACTGTAATTTTTTAGCTGTCAATTTTTTAACTAATTATAAAACATATGAGAAAAATCATAAAAAATTTCAATTAAATCATAAACATTCCATTCTTAAAGAAAAAATTAGATTATTTTTAAATCAAAAATTAGAATATGCGATCATATTTTATTTATTTAAAAAAGGTTTTTTAAAAAAATATAAGATCTTTTTTTTAAAGGGATATTTTGAGGATATTTTTTTCCACTTGAAAATTCTTTTTTTTAATAAGGATCGAAAAATTTTATATTTTAAGAAAAAAATTTATTTTAAAAAATATAATTCTAGCTCTATTACAGCATTACTTACAAAAAAACATTTAGATGATTTTATTAATGCTTGGCTAAATGTGATTAGGTTTTTAAAGAGAAAGTATGCAAAAACTGATGAATTGGAAAATTTGTATCAATTTACTTTAAGAGGAGTTTTAGGTTATTTAATGAAGAGAGTTGAAAATTGTAATCTTTCCACAGCAAAAAAGAAGAGACTCAAAACATTTGTTATAAATATTTTAAAAATATACATAAATAAGAATTTTATTGTACAGACTAAATATGATAAATACGCTAAAGATTATTTAAATTAAATGAAATATAAAACTTGTAAATATTTAGAAGGCAGTTTGTATCTAGCTCCTAATGAAATACGCGCATGTTGTCAAAGATTTTTTTATAAAGGCAAGATGAGAGGAGATGCAGTTTTATTAAAAACCACTAAAGGTCAAAAAATTACTTCAGAAGATATTTTTAAAGCTCGATCAAAAATGTTTGAAAATATTCAAAACGATAAAGAAGATGCTTGTTTGGGATGCAGCTATATTGAAGAAAAAGAAAATTCTGAGATAACAAAAGAAAGTAATTTTTTATCAATTGAGCATCACTCTTTCTGTAATTTAAGGTGTAGTTACTGTAGTGATATTTATTATGGCGGTAAAAAACCTGATTATGATGTAGTTGACTTTCTCCATGAATATGGGAAGGAAGGAAATTTAAAAAAATGTTCTCAAGTTGTGTGGGGAGGAGGAGAGCCCACATTAGATAAAAATTTTAAAAAAATGTTGTTAGAAATAAATAAAATAGCGTCACCAAAAATTTACCATAGAGTTTTTACGAATTCAGTTGTTTTCAAAGAACCAATTAAAGAATTCTTAGAACAAGAATTAATAAAAGTTGTTACAAGTATAGACGCAGGCACTCCAGAGACTTTTAAAGCAGTAAGAGGAAAAGATAAATTTTTTGATGTATTTGCAAATTTAAAGAAATATTCAGAAAACAAACCAGGTCGAGTGACAGTAAAATATATCTTAACAGAAGGAAACTCTTCAGAGGAAGAGCTAGAAAAGTTTGTTGAACATTGTATTAAATACAATCTTAATCAGTGTTGTTATCAAATAAGTATGAATTATAAATTTGAAAATTTATCATTTGATAATTTTAAATCAGCTATTTATTTATTTTCTAAATTAATATCTAAAAAATTTAAAAAAGTTTTTATAGATGACCATATACTAGCGAGATTTTCTGAATTTGATGAAAAAGAAGTTGAAAAATTAAAAATATTTTTAAAAGAAAATAAAATAGAAAACATAATTTTTGATTCAAAAAAAATTAATTCAATAGTAATATTTGGAGCGGGACAACTTTCACAAGAATTGATCAATAAAGCAAAGTTTTTTAAAAATGCTAAATTTGATATAGTAGATAGTAACAAGTCTAAAATTGGTAAGAGCTTAAATGGAAAAATTATAAAAGATCCAGGTATACTAAAAAATGACGAGAGACCTATCTATATAAGCGCTGCTCAATCGTATGACTCAATTTTTTCTTATCTCAAAACTTTGAATAAAACAGATAAAATTATTTCAGGAATTTTTATCTAACTTAAATGAGTAAAAAAATTAGCTCAATTGAAATTGATAAAAAAAAAATAAATTCAAATACGCTACCATATGTTGTAGCAGAAATATCAGGTAATCATAACGGGAAACTTTCTAATCTGAAAAGTTTAATTCTTAAGGCAAAAAAAGCTGGTTGTGATGCAGTCAAAATTCAGGCTTATCAAGCTAATACCATAACTTTAAATTCAAGAAAAAAACATTTTTTAATTAAAAAAGATAACACTTGGAGAAAATACAGAAATCTTTTTTCACTTTATAAAAAAGCTGAAACACCCTTTAGTTGGTACAAAGAAATTTTTAAATATTGTAAAAAAATAAAAATAACAGTTTTTGCATCTGTATTTGATAGATCCTCTGTTGATCTTTTAGAAAAATTAAAATGTCCTGCATATAAAATTGCATCACCAGAAATAACAGATATTCCACTGATAAGTTATGTCGCTAAAACAAAAAAACCCGTAATTTTATCAAATGGATTGGCTAATTTGTCTGATTTAAAACTTGCACACAAAACAATAAAAAAACAAAAAAATAATAAAATTATTATTCTTAAGTGTACTTCAGCTTATCCCGCACCACTCAATGAAATTAATTTAGCTTCCATGAAAAAATTAAAAAAAATATTTAATTGTCATATTGGTTTTTCAGACCATACAATCGGCATAAATGTTCCAGTACATGCCTCTTCTTTAGGCGCAGTCATGATAGAAAAACATATTTGTTTGAATAAAAAAAATAAAACCGTAGATAGTTTTTTTTCATCAACACCTGAAGACTTTTCTAAAATGATCAACATCATCAAAGATAATAAAATTTCAACAGGTAATGATACATTAAATATTTCTAAATCATCTAGAAAAAATATAAATGGTAGAAGATCATTGTATGTAGTCAGAGATATTAAAAAGGGTGAAAAAATTAATCTAGATAATGTTCGTTCTGTGAGACCAAGATATGGGTTACATCCAAAATTTTTTAACAAGGTTTTAAATAAACGAGCCAAAATAAATCTTGAAGCAGGCAATCCTTTGAAGCTTTCTTATCTTAGATGATATTAATTGTTCAACAAATTAATATTTTAAATATTACAACTATCTTATTCTTAAAAATTTTTTTCAAAAAGATTTATTTTTTTAAGTCATCAAAATTATTAAGAAATAAAGTTTTTTTTAGATTTTTATCAAAATTACAAGTACATTGGGTATCATATGAAAATTTTCCAGTTCAAAATCATACAAGAATTAAAAAAAATTCAATTAAATTTTCCAAATTTCTTACTAATAATTTTGTTGAGAAAATCTTTGATAAAAATTTAGAGAAAATTCAATTAAATAAAAATGATTTAAAAATTTTACTTAATAATATGTTCTTAGAAATCTCGGAAGAATATTTTGAGTATATTAAGTTTGCAGAGGAATATTTAGATAATAAAAATTTGAAAGTATTTTTTTTTTGTAAAAGAAATTTTATTACTAAAAATATTCTAAAAGATTATAAATTTAAAAACATTAATATTTTTGATTTATCAATCATTGATTTTTTTTTTAAAAAAATAATTTATAAAGAAAAAATTGCTTATTCAAATAGATCAAAAAAAAATTATATTAACATCACAGATTTTGACAGATTTAATTATGCTTTCTTTCCCCATAAAGGAATACATGACAATTATTATTTGAAAGATTACTACTACTCAAAAAAAATTGAAAATCTCAATTCGAAGAAAATATTACACATAGAGTGGAGCATGGGAGAAATAAATGAAATTAGTAGTGAATATTATCAGGAGGAGAAAATTAATGTAATTCAATGGAATAAATTAAAATATAAATACAACATACAAGATTATTTATTTTTTATAAATATTTTTTTATTTATTATAAAAATTTTTTTTCAATTTGGTATTAATCTTAGTCTTTTGTTGTTTCTTGAATTAATTAAAATTCATAATTCAAAACTCAAACTAAAGAAATTAAAAAATTTAAAATCAATATTTGTTGGAAATGAATTTTTATTTCCATCATATCTGAATATTGCAATTCGAAAATTAAATATTAAGATTTTTACTTTAAGAGAAAAAGCAATACTATCTTTTTATGGAAGATTAAGCGATTACACAAAGTATTTTACTGTTTGTAGGGAAAATTCACCAAATTCATTGTTTGTAGGAAATCCAAGATTGCAAAATTATTTTGAAAAAAAAGAACAATTTGAGAAAATGAGAACTTTAAATAAAGCTGACAAAATATGCTTGGTTTTAGATAATAAAAGTGATGTGGATTGGTATAAAAATGGGCGATTTTTAAGAGCTAATTGGCAACTTAATTTAAAATTTTACAACGACATAATCTCAGTTGCAGATCAAAATCCAGAGATATCATTTTTATTTAAATGTAAAAATTTGCACTGGCTAGATATTCCTGAATTTAAGAAAATAGTTGAAAAAATAAATTTAGCCAAAAATATAGATATATTGGATAACATTCAATGGGACTCAAATAAATGCCTAGGTTATTGTGATTTTGCTATTGGAAAGTACACCTCTTTAATTGAGGAGTTTGTTACTATTGGCAAACCCATTATCTTGTTTGACGATGATTTATTTCCAGCAGATTATATAGACATAAACGAGGAAATATTTGCAAAAAACTTAAGCGAATTAAACAAAAAATTTTCTAAAATGAAAACAAATGAACAACAATATATAAATTTAGCTTATAGCTGGAAAAAGAAATTGGATGGAAAATTTGTACAAGAGAGTTTTGAAAAAGTTTTAATTAAAAATATAGATAATAATGGCAAAAGACATTAATTATATACTGAAAAAAATTTTATTGAAAAAAACAAAAAAAAAAATTAAAGATAATTTTATTTTTGTAAGATCTGGACTGTTTGACTCAATTGATATTTTAAATACAATTTCTGAAATTGAGAGTAAATTTAAGATAAAATTTTCAGAAAAAGATTTATCTAATATAAAGAATTTCGATATAAAAAAAATAACTCAATTAATTAAAAAAAAACTGTGACATCAAATATTTATAAACTTTTAGAGAAAAAAATTACATCATTTGAAAATTGTAACGATAAAACTGCAATAATATTTGAGAATAAAAAGATCTCATTTAAAAACTTAATTTTAAATATTGAAAGATTTTCCAATTGTTTGCTTAAAGAAAAAAATAATTTGAAAAAACCAATTATAGTAGCATTAGAGAACTCCGAAAATTATATTTATTTACTTTTTGCAGCATCTAAATTAAATTTAACTCTTTTGCTGATCAATCCAGACTCATCACCTGAAGAAATTGATAATATAGAAATAAAATCAAAATTGATGTTTTTTGATAAGAAGAACATTTCTAATATAAAAAGAAATATAAAAAAAAAAATTAAGATTATACCGATAGAGACATTTTCTAAGAAATCCATTCAAATTAAAAACAAAATCAATAAATTTAAATCAAAAAAATTTATAATTAACTTCTCTTCTGGTTCAACAGGAAAACCAAAAAAGATTATTTACACACAAAATCTTAAAATAAGTAGAGCGCTGCAGTTGCGAGAAAGCTTTAATATAAATAAACAAGACATATTTATCAACTACGCTCCTATCTATCATTCATTAGGTCAAAGATTAATTTTTAGTTCATTGTTATTTCTAAACACTATAGTATTAATGAGAAAATTTAATTTTAGTGAATGGGAGAATAGCATTTATAAAACTAAAGCTAATATTTTATTTCCAATTTCCTCTCATTTAAACCTTTTAGTTAAATCACTAAAAAAAAATAAAAATAAATATAAACATATAAAAAAAATAATTGCTTCGTCGAGTCAGGTTTCTCAAAAAACAAAGCAAACTTTAGTAAAACAATATAGTAAAATATTTTTTGAAACCTACGGTGCTGCTGAAATCGCATTTGTCTCAATACTTAAACCTAAAGATCATATTTCCAAAAAAAATTCTGTTGGAAAAGTTTCTAAAGGGGTAGATGTAAAGATTATTAAAAAAGACAAGAAAGATTACGGTGAAATTTGCTGTAACTCGAAATTTTTGAGTTATTTCTCAAACAAGGAAAAAAAAAATAAAAATATCTTCATCAAAGAAAAATATTTCAGGACAGGTGATCTTGGTTATATTGATAAAGACGACTACCTTTATTATGTTGCTAGACAAAAAGATATCATTATAAAATCAGGAATAAATATTGTTCCAAAAAAAATTGAGGACGCAATTTTAGCAGAAAGTTTAATTGAAAATTGTACTGTTATTGGAGTGAAAGATGAAATATTTGGTGAAACACCTTTGGCGATATGTTCATTAAAAAATAATAATGAGAAAAATAGAAATACTTTTGAATTAAAGCTTAGAAAGAAATTATCAAAGACATCACATCCATCAAAGATAATCTATACAAATTCATTAAAATTTTTACCAAGCGGAAAAATTAATAAAGTTTATTATAGAGAGAAATATAAAAAACTTATTTTTAATAAAGGAAAATTAAACCTCTTTGTTTGATGATATTAATTAGAACAAACCTCAATAAATCAATAGGATTAGGACATTACTACCGGATGTTAAGATTGGCTAAAGAGCTGGTTTTGCTTAATAAAAAAGTACTATTTGTAATTGATAAACCAAATAAAGAGTTTGAAAGCACCCAATATCATCATGAATACTTATATAATAGTTCTTCCTATAAAAACGATAAAGATGACTCAAACAAAGTTAAAAACATAATAAAAAAATTTAAAATAAATACCGTTATTGTAGACGACTATCGTTTAACGAATAGGTGGGAAAAAAATATAAAATCAAAAAAAATAAAGTTAGTTGTAGTCGATGATCTTATTTTTAAAAAACATATATGTGACTATTATATTAATTATAAGCTATTATCAGATGAACAAAAAAATCAAATTAAAAAAAGACTAAATAAAAACACAAAGTTACTCTTAGGCCCAAAATATTCAATTCTTAACAAAAATTTGAGGCCATTAAAAAAATTTAAAACTTTAAATATTACTTTTTATGCAGGAGGAGGAGGCGATCCTGGAATTTTTTTAAACATTATTGAAAAACTGTGTAAATTAAAAAAAATTAAAATAAATCTTATTGTCTCTCTAAATAAATCGAAAATAGAAAATTTTAAAAATTTAAAAAAAAAATTTAAAAACTTTAATATTTTTTTTAAAGATAAATATGATAAAATTATTTCTCAAACTCAGATTTATATAGGATGTCAAGGTAACGCTATTTACGATAATTCGAAAAATAAAATAGTTTCTATTTTTTACTCTAATTCTTCTAACCAATATAACGAATATCAAAAATTAAATTTACTAGGTCACCATTTCCTCATAAATAAAAAAGATTTTAAAAATTCTATCAATCTCGTTAAATTAATAAACAAAATTGCGAAAAATTTTAGAGTTATTAAAAGTGAAATTTTTTCAAGTAATAAAAAAATTGACAATTTTGGATCAAAAAGAATTGCTCAAAATATATCAAATATTAAAGAGGTCAAATATAAAGATAAAAAAATTAATTTTGATAAAAAATTTTCAATTAATAAAGTTAAAATTAGCGATATGAATGATTTTCTTCAAAGCAGAAATCAGAAAATAAATACAAAAAGAATGATCAATAGGAAAAAAATAAATGTTGTTGATCATTATAACTGGTGGTTAAGTGAAGAGTTTGGGTCCAGAGATACTTACAAAGTTAAATCTGGTAATAAAACAATTCTATATATTTGGCACAAGAATATTTTTATAAATAAAAAAAATTATTATGTTGGGGGATGGTTTATATCTGATAAGACTTGTAAAATAAGCGATGTTTACGCTGCATTAAAATGGCAATTAAAAACAACTTACTCAAAAAATAAAAAATGGATTGCTGTTATTAATTTTAATAATAAAGTAGTTTTAAAACTTAACAAAGTCTTAGGGTTTTCAAAAAAATTTAATTTATCATCTGATTACTTGAACAGTAGATTATTTTTTAAAGTTTCACCAAAAAAATTTTCTTACCAAATATACTCTAATTAAATTTTTTTTTTGTTGAAATAAATAAGTTTTTATTAAAATAAAAAAAGTTAATATTGCTTTTTCTTGAGCACCTCTCATCAGAAAGTTTGTCTCCAATCATGAAACTTTTTTTTAAATCTATATTCCACTTTTTTTTAATACTTTCTAACATTAAATTTCCTGGTTTTCTATAAAGAGAAATTTTCTTATATCTTTTGATTTTTGCTTTCGGATGAAAAGGTGAAAATTTAATATCATTTATGTAAATTTTATTTTTTATCAAATAAGATTTTATTAAACGATGCAGTTTAAGAAAATCTTTTTCAGTAAATATTTTTTTCCCTATTCCTGCTTGATTAGTAATTATAAAAAGATAAAAATTGTCTGTACATTTTTTTAGAAATTTTAATGTTTTTGGAAAGAATTCGAAATCCCTAATTTTGAAAATATACTTTCCTTCAGTAAATTTATTTAAAGTACCATCTCTATCGAGAAATATTGCAGGTTTTTTAAAATATTTTGGAAGTATTTTTCTTGAAAGTTTAAGTGATTTTGGAGTACCGATGTCTATAAAAAATTTATTATGAACCTCTCCAATGGCCTTTTTTTCATTAATTAATTTAGGAATTATTTCATTTTCTAAAGAAGAATTTTTTTTGTTAATATAATTAAATATTTTCTTTTCAACTAAATAAACTCCTGCGTTTATAAGATTGGATTTATTTTTGTAAATAATCTTATTTTTATTCAAACCTAAATTATTTAAATTTGTATTATGAGATTTATAATTACTTTTTGTTAAACCTATAAGAATTTCATTTTTTTTTAAATTTTTTTTGCTAAATTCACCTAAATTAATATCAAAAACTGTATCTCCATTCAGCACTAAAAATTTTCTTGAAATTTTATTTTTAATTTGCGTAAGTGAGCCTGCTGTTCCTAGTTGTCTTTTCTCAATTATACACTCTATGGGAACAAGATTAATTCTTTTTCCGTGAAAACGATTATAAATTTTTTTACCTTTATACCCCGCGAGAAGATAAATTTTATTTAAATTATACTTACAAATATTATTTAATAAATAATCTAAGAATGTTCTATTCTTGTCAATTTTTATGAGGGGTTTAGGTAAATTGTTCAATTTCTTTTTTATCCTACTTCCTTTACCTCCTGCTAAAATTACTACATCAATTTTTTGACTGTCACCGTAATCGGAAATCTTCATTATCTTTTAGTATATTCTTCAAGAAGACCGCAATAAATTTGTCCTAAATGTAACTCGATTACTTGAATAGTAGAGGCAACTTTAGAGTTTAATGTAATTGGATATCGGGTAAATTTTTTAAGTTTCCCCCCTTTGTTTCCTGAAAAACAAAAAGTGATGATACCTTTTTTTTTACATAGCTTAGCTGCCTCTATTAAATTTTGACTATTGCCGGAAGTTGTTAAGGCAATGGCAATATCTCCTCGATGACCAAGTGCTTCTATTTGTCGTGAAAAAATAAACTTAAAATTAAAATCGTTCGAAATTGCTGTTATAGCAGAATTATCTGCTGTGAGAGCAATAGCTGGTATTGCTCTTCTATTTTTCTTATATCTGACAACTAATTCTGTCGCTAAATGTTGGGAGTCAGATGCGCTACCTCCATTACCATAAAAAATTATTTTTTTTTTGTTTTTTAAAGCATTTATTGAATATTCATATAATTTTGAAAAGTTCATAATAGTTTCTGCTCCTAAAAAATTAAGTGCTTTGAAAAGTTGACTATTCTCAGTTTGTATTAATTTTTCTATTCTCGTTTTCATATTTCAAAAAAAATGGTCAGCGCCTACATTTCCTTGTTTAGAAGATTCCAAATAATAACCTTGAATGAAAGGGTTGTCACTTTTAAACGTGACCCATCCACTTCTATTTTTTAAAAAATTTTTAATTTTTTTATTTTTATTAAGATCAAAAAAGTAGCTTCCGTTATCATTAAGCTTTAAATTTTTACTTATACTTTTTTTATCTTGTTCTCTCCATACATTCATCATAATATTTGCTGGTCTAAAAGTTTTTTTTAAAAAACTAGTATTATAAATAATAAAACTTGAGTTTTTTTTATTCAATAAAGGTGTCCAACAAAACCTAGTTTTTTTTGAAAGATTATTTTTATTTACTAATTGTGCATTAAAACAAACGTTACTTGCCAGAGCATTTGGATTATTTTTAGCTTTTATATTCAAACCAAATTTTAAGCGAGAAGGGAAAGGCTTTCCAGAAAAATTTATTTTTGCCAAACAATATTTTTCTTTGATTTTTTTTAAATGTATATTTTTAATTTGATTATTTAAATTAATAAAATTAACATCATTTCTTTTTAATCTTATAAATTTATTTTTAGAATAGATTTTTTTACCTTCAGGGGAAAAAAACTCTATACCTAAATCAAATTTCGTTGAGCAGTATATTGGATACAAACTAATTTCAGTCAAAAACTTATTTTTAAAAATTGGTACTGTTAAAGTTGCGTCATGAAATTTTTTCTTATCCTCATTAATTGAGAATTCTTTAATTTGTTTCGTATCATAATAAGAATGCGTAATAGAAAATTTATTTTGAGTATCATTGCAGTTTCCAGATAAAAACCTCGGGTAGAATCCTGATAAATTATGTTTAATTATAGCGGTTCCCTTTTGTCCTTCTAAGAATTGTTTTTGGTTAGAGTCCATTAAGCTTATAAATTTAGTTTCGTAAGGTTTTATATTTTTTAAATTTATTAATTTAGTAAAGGATTGATTTTTAAAATTTATGATTTTTACTTGAAGTTTTTGATTTAATAATTTTCTCTTACCATTAACAAAAGAAATAAAAGGGTAAAAGTTTTTATTAGGCAAAATATCAAAACCAGCTTCAGGAACTTTAAATTTTGAATTATTTTTTTCATCTTCACTATTGTTGTAAACTCTACCTACAGTATGAACAAATGATGATCCTTGTTTATAATCAAGACTTATTACGCACGCCGGAAATGGAAAAATTAAATCATTTTTTGAAAAAAACTCTAATTCGATTGAACCAAAAAAATTATCTTTTAATGTATTAAGAAGTAATTGTTTAATTGATATTGAATAAGATTTTGTCTCTGTGAGTATCTGGGTTTTTTCTTTCAATATTTTTCCCATTTTATCTCTTAGTTTGTAAGAAAATTTTATATAAGGAAGGTTTTTTTTAAGCATCCAATAACCTAAAAATAAAATTCTTGTATCCAAATCCTTATTAGTAAAACAAGGAAAAATAGCTGAAGCTCTTAAAACTTTTGATCTTTTTTCATTCAATTTTTTTATAGTTGAAATAGATCTAAGATGTTCTTTATAATTTTTCATTTTTGTGCCTATATTAGTTGAAGAAATTCTTAAAAAAAAGAGGCCCAATATATTTTTCAAATATATTTGGACTTATATGTATCTTATCATTAATAAATGACTTTTCTATGCCAATGGAGTCAACGACTATTTCAAAGGATGGAAAATAAAAGACATTTTTATTATCAATAAAATTCTCAATAGATGATCTTAATAGTGATTTGCTATATCTATTTGCAACAACAACATCATTTTCAGAAAATGTGAAAGCCATGGGTATTGGTGAGACAGTAAATATAATTTTTTTATTAAGATCCTTAACAAGAATATTTATCATATTTTTTAAACAATCAACCACTTCAGTATAATTTAATCTTTTAAAGTAAGCTTTATCATCAATTGATTTTTTTTTTAAAGCCTCACCATGAAAAGCGTGCCAAGCTATTCCATTTTTTTTATCTATCCAACTTTCGATTAATCCAAGTGTAATAATTATTGCATCTGAATTTTTAATACTATTTTTTAGAATTGTAAGATTTTCATTTATTTTTTTTAAACTTAAATCATAATCATCAAAATCATGTTTAATTTTTGCATGTAAATTTATTAATTTATATTTACCAATTTCTTTGAATTGAACTGAAGATTCATAATGATTTCCTTGTAACTTTTTTGGTACTTTAATAAATGTCTCAGGACTAAAATCTATTTTTTTTATTTCAAGAACATGTTGGATAATTTGTGAAAAATTTAATGGATTAAAAAAAGAACCCCAAGGAAATGTAACATGTTTCTTATCCTTAATTATTTCTACCTTACCAATATTAATTTTCCTTTCATTTAATTCCCATCCTATTCTATCAGCAAAGCAACTACCTAATGAGCAAATTTTAGAATTATTATTTAAAATTTTGAATTCTTTCACACTTGGCAAGTATACATCCTTGGAACGCCCAACTTTTGACCATCTATTGTTTAAAATCATAAATAAATATAGAATTTGTTATTAAAGCTTTTAATATTTATATACTAACTAGTATAAAAATGAAAAAAAATATTTGTATCATACCTGCACGATCTGGAAGCAAACGTATAAAAAATAAAAATATCCTTAATTTCTTTGGTAAACCTGTTATTTACTATCCAATTAAGGAAGCTATAAAATCAAAATTGTTTGACAAAATAATTGTATCAACTGACTCTAAAAAAATTTCCAAATTATCTCAAAAATATGGTGCTCAAGTACCTTCCTTAAGACCAAAAAGTTTATCTTCATCAACATCGACAATAAATGAAGTAATGAAATTTTGTGTGAAGAAATACGAACTTAAAAAATATGAATTTCTTTTTTGCATTTTCCCGTTTAGTCCTCTTTTAACATCATTAGATTTAATTAACGCAAAAAAGATGATAAAAAAAAATAAAGCCCCTCATTTAATTTCGGTAAAAAGGCAAAACCCTCTTAAACAAAAGATTTTCATAAAAAAAAATAAAGTAATTAAACAAGCAAATTTTAAAATAAAGAAAATTTATAAAACAAATAATATTTTTGTTGATAATGGGAATTTTTTTATTTTAAATATTCAAGAATACATCAAAGCTTATAAGTCGGATTATCCTAATACAATTGGTTTTGAGATGATTAATAAAGATGCTTTAGACGTAAATAACCTCTTAGATCTCGATAACACTAAAAAATTGTTTAAAAAATTAAAAATTTAGTAAATTTATTAATATTTTACCTAATTTGAAAAGAGAATAATCTTTCAAATTTTGTTAAATTGTGTAGTATGTTCAATTATTGAACAACAATGAATAAAAAAGCTTTTATTAAGTATCTGCTTAGCCAATTCAAACTTATTAAAAAAAAAAATAAGGTTAAAAAAATTGCTTTACATGAACCTAGTTTTTCTAAATTTGATGAAATTAATTTAAAAAAATGCATTAAAACTACTTTTGTATCAACATTTGGTTATTTTAATGAGGAGTTGGTAAAGAGGTTAAAAATCATAACTAAATCCAGATTTGTTTTACCAATAATAAACGGCACAAGCGCCTTACATTTGTCATTGTTAGCTTTAGGAATAAGACAAAACACAGAAGTTCTTATGCCAAGTTTGAATTTTATAGCATCACCAAATTCAACTTTATACATTAATGCTATACCTCATTTTGTAGATGTTGAAGAAGAGTCATTTGGTATTGATCCACAAAAATTAAAAGATTACTTAAGCAAAGTTTCAATTATAAGAAACAACAAGTGTATTAACAAAAAAACTAATAGAGTAATTTCAGCTATTATAGTTGTTCACGTTTTTGGATTTGCATCTAAAATTGAAGAGTTAAAGAAGATTGCGAATAAATATAAAATTAAATTAATTGAAGATGCAAGTGAAGCTTTAGGCTCAATTTATAAAAATAAAGCACTTGGAACTTTTGGTGATATTGGAACAATTAGCTTTAATGGAAATAAAATTGTTACAACTGGGGGTGGTGGAGCAATTTTAACAAATTCAAAAAAGATCTATAATGAAATTCTTAAAATTTACAATACTGGAAAAAAATCACACAGATGGGACTTAATCTATGAAAGAAAAGCTTACAATTACAAAATGCCAAACATAAATGCCGCCTTAGGTTGTTCACAATTATCAAACTTAAATTTAAGGGTTAATAAAAAAAGAAAAATTTTTTTAAGATATAAAAAAATATTTAAAAACTTTGAAAAATTAATTGAAATTAAATGTGAACCAAAAAATTGTAAAAGCAATTATTGGTTAAACACGATCTTGCTTAAGAAGGCAGATTTGAAATTTAGAAATAACATTATAAAAAAATTAAATGATATTAAAGTTTTTGCGAGGCCGGTTTGGCGATTAAACCATAGACTAAAATATTTATCAAAATACCCAAAAATGAATTTAGATAAATCTATTAATTTAGAAAAAAGAATTATTAATATCCCAAGTAGTTCTCATCTGAAAATTTAAATTATGAAAAAAATTAAAGTTTTAGTAATAGGTTCCGGTGGTCATGCAAAGTCCTGCATTGAAGTAATTGAAAGAGTGAAAAAATTTAAGATTATTGGCTTAATTGATAAAAAAGTAAATAAGAGAATTGGAAAATATAAAGTTTTATTTAACGATAAAGATGTTAAAAAAATAAAAAAAAGCTCCACAAATTTAGTTTTGGGAATAGGAAGTGTAAACAATTTAAAAAAGAGAAATATTATTTTTCAAAGATTTAAAAAATTAGGGTTTAAATTTCCCAAAGTAATTTCCAATAATTCAACTGTTTCTAAAAATACAACTATTGGAGAAGGTACAATCGTATTTAATCATGTTCTTATTAATACTGGAAGTATGATTGGTAAAAACTGTATAATAAATAATAAATCTTTAATTGAACATGACGCTATCATTGAAGATCATGTTCATATTTCTACATGTGTAACAATTAATGGAAATTGTAAAATTGGACAAAATTCATTTATTGGAAGCAGAGCAGTTTTAAAAAATGATATTACTATTAAAAAAGATTCATTTGTTAAAATGGGATCAATAATCAAAAAAAACTTATGAAACAAACAAAAATCATAGCTGAAATTGGCGTAAATCATAACGGTCGAATTTCAACAGCTAAAAAATTAATAGATAAAGCTAAAATTTGTGGAGCTGATTACGTAAAATTTCAAATATATAAAGCAGAGGAAATGGCTGTAAAAAAATTGACTAAAGCGCCATATCAATCTCGAAGTTATCTTAGAAAGAAAGAAAATCAGTTTCAAATGTTAAAAAAATATGAGCTTAGTTTCAAAGAACATCTGAAGATTTATAATTACTGCAAAAGGAAAAAAGTAAAGTATCTTGCAAGTGTATTTGATCAACAAAGTTTGAAATTCTATGAAAAACTAAATTTTGATTACTACAAAATCCCGTCGTCCGAACTTTCCAATTACCCACTGTTAAAAAATTTTTCAAAACTAAATAAAAAAATTATTTTATCAACTGGAATGTCTGAAAAAAAGGAGATCACTGGGACTTTGAAATTACTTTTAAAAATAGGATTTAAAAAAAAAAATATAATTTTATTGCACTGTAATAGCTCATATCCCACACCCTTAAATGAAATAAATTTAAAAAAAATGATTAGCTTAAAAAACTTCTTTAAAACAGCTATAGGATATTCTGATCATACAAAAGGTTTTGAAAGTGCAATTGTAGCAGCAACAATGGGTGCAACTATAATTGAAAAACACGTAACAATTAATAAAAATATGAAAGGCCCAGACCACTCTGCAAGCTTGGAATTTAATGAATTAGAGAGAATGATAAATTTTGTTCGTAATCTGAGCAAAGTTTTGGGAAATGGAAAAATTGAAATGTCAAAATCTGAAAAAGAAAATATTTTAAAAGCTAAAAAGTTTTTAATTGCAAAAGAGGCAATCAAAAAAGGACAAAAATTTTCAGAAACTAATTTAACTTCAAAAAGAATAGGAAAAAAGGGGATTGAGGCTAATAAATTTTTAACATTAATAGGAAAAGCGGCAAAGAAAAATTTTTATAAAAATGAAATCATTAAAATATAAAAAAATAGTTTTTTTTTCAGGAAGTAGAGCAGAACTAGACTTAACCACTCCAGTGGTAAAATATCTCAAAATTAAAAATAAAAAAAAATTTAAGATATTTTTTATACTTTCTGGAACCCATTTATCTAAATATTACGGAAATAGCGAAAAATTAATTAAAAATGATTTAACAATTTATAAAAAAATTAAATTAAATTTGAAAGATAGCTCAATTAACGGAATTACTTTGACCTTTGAAAGATTATTTTCAAAATTTAGAAAAATTTTAACAAAATTGAAACCTGATTTAGTATTTTTAGTGGGCGATCGATATGAAACTTTATGTTTATCATTAGTATCAAAACTTTTAAATATTAAAATTTTACATTTACATGGAGGTGAAAAAACAGAGGGCTCAACCGATGATGTTTGGAGACATGTAATAAGCAAGCTTTCTGATTTTCATTCTGTTATTTCTCCCAATTATAAAAAAAGGCTAATTCAACTAGGTGAGCAACCAAAAAATATTTTTAATTTTGGTTCTATAGGAAGTGATAATATTAAAAAAAGTTTTAAAGAAAATAAAAAAATTTTTGAAAAATCAAAATATTTATCATTTGATAAAAAGTTACTTATTACCTACAATTCTTTATCAAATAATATTAAAGAAGGCAGAAGGGAATTAAAAAATATACTTTCTTCTCTGAGTTCTTTTAAAAAATTTGGTATATTTTTCACATTACCTAATCACGATTTGGATGCGAATTTCTTAAAAGAAAAAATTAAAGAATTTTGTCATAAGAATGCTAACGCTTTTTATGCTGACTATTTAGGTAAAGAAAGATTTATTTATTATCTTAAGCAAAGCGATTTGTTTATTGGTAATTCCTCAAGCGGAATAATAGAAGCCCCAATTGCAAGAGTACCAACTTTGAATATTGGGTATAGGCAAAAAGGAAGAGTTTTTGCACCTAGTATATTTGGATGCTCAAATAACAAAAAGGCAATTGTCAAAAAAATTAATTTTATATTAAAGTTAAAACAAAAAAAAAAAATTATATATAGAGATATATTTTATAAAAAAAATACAATACAAAAAATTACTAACCTAATATCCAAAATATTAAACAATAAGATATTATCTAATAAAAAATTTTACGATCTTAAAATTTAAATTTTATGAAATATTTGAATAAAAAAAAAATAAGCTGTTTTTTTATTAAGCCAAATGCTAAAGTAAAAGACGTTATTAAGAATCTAACAAAATCTAATTTACAAATTGCCTTAGTTATCAAAGAAAAAGATAAGCTCGTAGGAACAATTACTGATGGTGATATTCGCAGAGGATTTTTGTCAGGACTAAAAATTAACAATTCAATAAAAAAGATAATAAACAGAAAACCTATTTACTCTTTCGATAAACAATCAAAAGAACTTATACAATTTACAATGCAAAATGATGTGATTCAACAAATGCCAGTGGTGGATAAAAGTTTAAGAATAAAAGGATTATACATTCTTCAAGATTATGTCAAAAATTCTAAAATCGATAATCCAATTTTAATTTTAGCCGGCGGAAGAGGTAAAAGGATGATGCCATATACAAAAAAAGTTCCAAAACCAATGTTAAAATTAAATGGAAAACCAATACTAGAGCACATTATTACGGGACTTAAAAATCAAGGGTTTTATAATATTTATATTTCAACAAATTATCTCGCAAATAAAATTGAAAATTATTTCAAGGATGGAAATAGTTTTGGGGTAAAGATAAAATATTTAAAAGAAACTAAACCTTTAGGTACTGGTGGGCCTTTGGGAAATTTAAAAAAATTTATTAAATCGTCAGAGGATATTTTTATCATTAATGGCGATATTCTTTCTAATTTAGATTTAAAACAAATGCTAAACTATCACAAAAAGAATAATTCTGATGCGACGATGGCATCAATCATATTCGAGATGAAAAACCCTTACGGTGTAATTAAAACTAAATTGGATAAGATTACTGGCTTCAAAGAGAAACCTATAAGTCAGACTCATATCAATGCAGGAATATATATTTTAAAAAGCAAACTTTTTAAATATGTTAAAAATAATCAAAAAATACACATAACAAGTCTTTTTAACGTTTTTATTAAAAAAAAACATAAAACCTATGTTTACCCTATACACGAATTTTGGAATGAAATAGGTGATAAGGCTAAATACGAAAAATTAGTCAATAATTGATATGAAAATAATGATCATTATTCCTGCAAGAAAAAATTCAAAAAGACTAAAAAATAAAAATTTACAGAAGTTAGGAAATTATTCCTTAATAGAAAATACAATCAATTTTGCTAAAAAAAATTTTAAAAATTTTACAACTTTAGTCTCAACGGACTCAAAAAAAATGAGATCATTGAGTTTAAGACAAAATATTTTATGTCCTTGGTTAAGACCTAAAAAACTTAGTGGAGATAAGTCGTCTTCAATTTCAGTATTAAAACATGCTTTGAGTTGGAGTGAAAATAAATTTAACACTTATGATGCAGTGTTGCTGTTACAACCAACAACGCCATTTAGAAAATACAAAGATATAAAATTTTGTATAAACAAATTTTATAGTTTTAAAAACTTTAAAAATATATCAATTATTTCAGTCAAAAGTAAAAATAAAAATTTTAAAAAACAAAAAATCTTTAATTTAGAAAAAAATAAAGAATTTTCGCCCAATGGTTCATTTTATTTGATAGGAGTTAATAAAATTAAGAAAAATCAAATAATTGGAAAAAAAAATACATTTGGCTATTTGATAAAATCTAAAAAATATAATTTAGATATTGATAAAATTGAGGATTTAAATCAAGCAAGAAGATATTTATAAATTTATGAACAACAATTTTATCAGAATTATTCCAAAATTAGACATTAAAAATAATCTTCTAATTAAAGGTATAAATTTAGAAGGTCTTAGAGTGCTAGGTGAACCTTATGATTTTGCTAAAAGATATTATGAGATGGGGGCTGATGAAATACTTTACATTGATAATGTAGCAACACTATATGGAACGAATGAACTATCAAAATTTATATCTTTGACGGCAAAAAATATTTTTATTCCACTAGGAGTTGGTGGAGGATTAAGAACATTCAAGGATATCGAAAAAGTTTTAACAAAGGGCGCAGATAAAGTTTGTATTAACTCGGCAGTAATAGAGAATAAAAAATTTTTAATTAATGCGGCAAAAAAATTTGGTTCCTCTAATATCACAATAATAATCGAAGTACTTAAGTTAAAAAATAAATATGTGCTCACTAAATCTAATGGAAGAGATATTATAAAGATCGACCCTGTTGCTTGGGCTAAACAAGTGGAAGATCTTGGAGCTGGAGAAATTTTACTTACTTCAGTTCATAAAGAGGGTTTAAAAAATGGATTTGATATAGAAATTACAAAAAAAATTTCTAAAGCAGTTTCCATTCCGGTGATTTCGCATGGAGGCGCCGGGTCATTTAAAGACATATTAGATGTAATAAAAAAAACAAATATCAGTGGAGTATCGATATCGAGTTTATTTCACTATAATTCCATCAATAACAAAAAAAAACTTTCTACAAAACTAGGTAATTTAGATTTTATAAAAAAACAAAAAAAAAAGAAAAATAATTTGAACATAATTAATGAATTAAAAAAATTTCTAAAAAAAAATGGTGTAAATTTGAGATATGAGAAAAATTAAAGCAAAAATAATTAATTTAGAATGTAATAATATTTTTAGCTTAAGTGAAGCTTGTAAGAAAGCAGGGTATAAAACTTCAATAATAAATAGTTACAATAAAAAAGAGTCTGACAATACTGATATTTTATTTCTACCAGGAGTTGGTGCATTTAATCAAGCCATGAAGGTAATAAAAAAAAAAAACCTAGATGAATTAATATACAAACATGTAGTGAAGAAAAGAACGCTTGTTGGGATATGTTTGGGTATGCAATTGTTATTCTCAACCAGCACTGAATTTAAATTATCTAAAGGGTTAGAGCTTATTAAAGGCGAAGTTAAGAAAATTAAAAAAGAAAAAGATATTCATTTCCCTCATATAGGATGGAGAAAAATTAATACAGAAAACAATTCTTCTTTTTGGAAAACCACAAATAAAAATTTTTTCTATTTTATACATTCATATTATTGTAATCCAAAAAATAGAAACTTAGTAACCAGCAATGTAAATTATGGAAGTCAAAAAATTTGTAGCTCAATACAAAGTTCAAATATAATAGGAACACAATTTCATCCAGAAAAAAGTGGATCAGAGGGAATAAAATTTTTAAAAAAATTAAAAAGATTTGTATGAAAAAATTAAAGACTCTTTACGGATTACCTAGAAAAATATTATTTTGTAAGAAAACTCTTATGTCTAACCAAAGACCAACTTCAGAGCAAGAATTTACGCATAATATTAAAACAAGAAAAAAGACAATTTTTTTTGATAAGAATAACGTTAGTGATGCATGGAAGTTTTCTCGAAAAAAAAAATTAATAAACTATTTTAAAAGAGAGAAAGAACTTATTAAATTGCTAGATTTTCATAGAGGTAAATATGGTAGATATGACTGTATAGTTCCAGGAAGTGGAGGAAAAGATAGCTGCTATGCTTCCCATATTTTAAAATATAAATATGGGATGAACCCACTAACAGTTACCTGGCCCCCAGTTTTGTATACGGACTATGGTAAAGAAAATTTTAAAAATTGGTTATTTACTGGAAAGTTAAAAAATATTTCGGCTAAATGGGATAAAGATTTGATGAGATTACTAACAATTTTGAGTGTAAAAAATTTATTACATCCTTTTCAAACTTTTATATTAGGTCAAAAAAATTTTGCAGTGAAGGTTGCATTAAAACATAAAATTCCCCTAATTTTTTATGGTGAGAATGAAGCAGAACATGGTAACAAAATAGCGGATAATAAATCTTCACTAAGAGACAGCTCCTATCACACTTATAAAAATATTAAAAACATTTATTTAGGTGGTGTTAAATATGATGACTTGATTAAAAAATATAAGGTTTCAAAAAAAAAACTAGACTATTTTTTGCCCGCGAGTCACTCAGAATTTGAAAAAAATAACGTAGAGGTGCATTACCTTGGATATTATTTAAAATGGACACCTCAAGAAACATTTTATTACTCAGTAGAAAATTGTGGTTTTCGTCCCAGGCCGTTTAGGACTGCAGGCACTTACAGTAAATATAATAGCATTGATGATAAAATTGATGATTTACATTACTACACAACATTCATTAAATTTGGCATTGGCAGAGCAACATACGACGTCAGTCAAGAAATAAGAAATGATCATTTATCAATTGAGGAAGGAAAAAAATTAATAAAAAAATATGATGGTGAATTTCCAGAAGTGTATATTAAAGATATATGTGATTATCTAAAAATGTCTAAATATTCTCTAATAAAACATTTTGATAAATTTAGATCCCCACACATTTGGAAAAAAATTAAAAATAGATGGTATTTAAGACATACATGCAATAAGGATGGCACAGATGACTAAAAATGTAAAAAATGTCTATTTCGTTCATGCGGTTGACACAGAGGGACCTTTGTATGAAAGTTTAGGAGCTAAGTTTGAAAGACTTAAAGAAAATTTCAATTTGAAATTTAAGAATAAATCTTCAAAAACCTTAAAACTTCTTAAGCAAAAAAAAATTAATTTAAAAGGAAAAGAAGATGACGTTGCTAAAATGTTAAGTGGGCATTTGATCAATTACAATGAAAATTGGGAACAAATGAAATTAATGTATAAAAGAATTTTTAGTTCTAGCTTCCGAAGTAAAAATTCTGACAGTGCCGGTAATCCATGGGTTTTTAGCTGGCATTGCTTAGATCACGTAGGATATAAAACGAATCCTAGGAAAAGAGAATTGGGGTATCATAAAATATTTGATGTTTATGAGAGAATTTTAAGAAAAAACGAAAAAATTAAAGATAAGATGTTTTGGCATTTTCACCCAATGTCAACTTACAAAGAGGCTCATAGATGTGCCACATCATATGTGAATTCACCAGAACTTTACCAAATTTTATGTAGAAAAATTCTTGAAAGAAATTTTTTTCCATCCTGTTTTAGGGCAGGATTTCAGTCAGAAAGACCAGATAGCAATAATTTTTTAGAACAATGGATACCTTTTGATATATCAAATATGTCTTATGAAAATACTAAAGATACCGATGCAACAAATGACTTTAAGCTTGGCCGGTCTGGTGACTGGAGAAGAGCTACAAAAAAATGGGAAGTTTACAATCCTTCGTATGACGACTATCAAATAAAAGGAAAATGTAGAAGATATATAGGCAGAGCTCTGAATGTTTTAAATAGAATAGCAAGCGTAAATAAATTTGAAATAGAAAAAGCGTTCAAACAAGCTAAAAACGGGCAAACAGCCTTGGTTGGTTTTGCAAGTCATGATTTTAGGGATTTAGAATATGAGGTAGACTACTTGAGAGAATTAATACATAAAGTTTCAAGAAAATTTAAGGGTGTTAAGTTTTATTATGTCGATACATTAACAGCCTTTAGAAAAACTATTTGGAATAAAATAGAGGAAAAAAACAGTATAAAATTTGATGTAAAATTTACTAACAAAAAAAATGATATACCATATATAACTGTTAAACTTAAAAGAGGTAAAACATTCGGACCTCAACCTTTTTTAGCAATTCAAACAAAAAGAGGCAGATTTATCCATGATAATTTTGATTTTGATATTAAAAAAAATATATGGCACTACGCATTTTATCAAGATACTTTGCCAATAAAAGATATAAAAAATATAGGTATTGCTTCAAATGATAAATTTGGAAATACATGTATAAAAAGATTTAATTTTAAAAAGAAAGGAAAGATAAGTTTCTTTTAAGATGATTAATAATAAAACAATTTTAATTACTGGTGGAACAGGGTCTTTTGGAAGTAAATTTGCAAAGTTACTCTTGAAAAAATATAGTTTAAAGAAAATTATAATTTTTAGCAGGGATGAATTGAAACAATCTGAACTAAAGCCACAGCTCGAAAGTATTAATAAAAAAACATTGGTAAGATTTTTTATAGGTGATGTGAGAGATAAGGAGCGACTAAATTTAGCATTTAATGGAGTAGATATAGTTTTTCACGCCGCAGCATTAAAACAAGTTGATGCAGCAGAGTACAATCCAACCGAAGTAATAAAGACTAACATAATTGGTGCTGAAAACATTATTAGTGCAAGTTTAAAAAATAATGTAGATAAGATAGTTGCATTAAGTACTGATAAAGCATGTTCACCAATCAATCTTTATGGAGCCACAAAATTAGTATCCGACAAGCTTTTTATAAGTGCTAACAATATTAGAGGTAAATCTAAAACCAAATTTTCAGTTTTGAGATATGGAAATGTTATGGCTAGTAGGGGATCAGTAATACCAGCATTTTTTAAAATGAAAAAAAATAATCTTCCTCCAAAAATTACAGATAAAAATATGACAAGATTCTCATTAACATTAGAAGAAAGTTTTGGTTTTGCATTAAAAACTTTACAAATGATGACTGGGGGAGAACTTTTTGTTCCTAAAATTCCAACTTATCGAATTCTTGATTTGTTAAGTGTATTTGATTTCAAAAAGAAACCGGTGATAATTGGCTTAAGACCTGGAGAAAAAATTAACGAGGAATTAATCTCTAAATCTGACTCTATTCTAACTTTTGAAACTAAGGAATTTTATGTTATCAGACCACATAGTAAAGTAGCTCCTTGGTCTGAAAAAAATTTTAAAAAGATAAATAAATTAAAGACAATAAAATATTGTAAAAAAGATTTCAGTTACTCAAGTGACAATAATCAAAGAATATTGACTAGAACAGAACTAAAAAAATTAATTTCAAAAATTAAAATTAAGTATGATTAATTATGGAAAACACTATATAGATCAAAAAGATATTAAAGCTGTCATCTCTACTCTTAAAAGTGATTTCTTAACTCAAGGCCCTAAGGTAATTGAATTTGAAAAAAAATTAAATTCTTTATGTGGATCTAAATATGCTTGCGCAGTGAGCAGTGGAACAGCAGCACTACATCTAGCTATACTTTCATTAGGGATTAAAAAAAATGATTACGTAATTACAACACCAATGACATTTTTAGCTTCTGCAAACTCCATATTATACGCCGGAGCAAGACCTGTATTCGTAGATATACATAATAAAAATTATTGTATTGATTTAGAAAAACTTGAAAAAAAATTAATTGAATTTAGACGCAAAAAAAGAAAAATTAAAGCTGTTATTGTCACAGATTATGCTGGACATGTTGCAGATTGGAATAAGATTAAACGTCTTTCAAAAAAATATAAATTTTTTACAATAAATGATAACTGTCATGCTTTGGGAGCGAAATACAAAAAAGATAAGAAATATGCATGTAAGTTTGCCGATATAGTTACTCAAAGTTTTCATCCTGTAAAAGTAATTACAACTGGCGAAGGGGGAGCAGTACTCACAAATTACAAAAAATTTTTTGATAAGATTAATATTTTAAGAACTCATGGCATAGAAAGAAACGAAAAGTTGAAAAAAAAATTCGGAAACTGGTACTATCAGATGAATTTTTTGGGTTATAATTATAGACTTTCCGATCTCCAAGCAAGCTTAGGTATTTCTCAGCTAAAAAAAATTACCAAGTTTATTAACAAAAGAAAAAAATTAGCAAAAATGTATGATTTTTACTTTAAAGATAATTCATTATTTTCTATCCCGCATACTGAGAGTTATTGTGACCACTCATATCATATTTATCCATTAAAAATTAATTTTAGCAGTTTAAAAATAGATAAAAAAAAATTTTTTCAATTATTATTTAAAAAAAAATTGAATTTACAAGTGCATTATATTCCTATTCATCTACAAAATTTTTATAAAAAAACTTTTAATTATAAAATTGGCGATTTTCCAGCTTCGGAAAATCACTATAAACAGACAGTTTCATTACCTCTATTTTATTCTTTAAAGTTTTCTGAGCAAAAAAAAGTGGTAAACAAAATTTTTAGTGTGTGTGAAGAATTTAAGAAATAGTTTTATTTGCTTAATTTTTTAACAATCATATCTACTAAGATTGAGGGGTTTTTTTTAAAATCATTGAAAATTTTGATATGTGGTTTTCGAGGTAGTTCTGCAATTATATCCTTACCAACAACATTGGTTTTTTTTGAGTAAAGTTTTTTTTTATCTTTAGATCTTAATTTTTTTATATTGGCAGTAATGAAAATTTCCGCATAATTTTTAAACATTTTTCTATTAATTTTTCTAATCTCATTCATCATCCCTATAACAGCAAATATAACGTTAATTTTTTGATCAGTTATTTTTTTTATCAATTTTTGATATTTTTTTACTGTAAGAAGACGTTCTTTGTAAGTATATCCCTTTAAATCAAATATTGAGCGAATTTCGTCTCCACTTAAAACTACAGTTGGTCCATAGATTTTTTGTATTTTAGACTTCATTTTTTTGGCAATTGTGGTTTTTCCTGATCCAGCAAGCCCTGTTACCCAAAAAACTATTCCAAACTTGTTATTAATTTTTGCCATTATATGTTCAAGTATTGAACATATTCAATAAGCATGATATTTGCAATATATAAGTTGAAAATCTTTTACTAAAAATGACCTTAAAAAGAGAGATTGTATTATTCGGAAGTGGAACCCCAAGAACCGGTGGAAGCTTAGTATCAAACTTACTTTCAACTAGAAATGATTTTTTAATGACCACTGACTTATTACATTTCTTTAGGTTTATTTACAAAAAATACAGTCCGCTAAACCTTAAAAATAAGAAGTTATTAGTTTCTGAACTTTGCTTAAGATTAAAATACAGATTTAAAATCAATTTAAAAATTGAAATTTTATATAATAAAATTAGATATGCAAAAAACTATGTAGAAATTTTTTTTTTTATTATTTCGGAATTGAAAAAAAAAGTAAACAAAAGCCATTATGGCGAATTTGCTAATAGTGAATGGAGAAATATCGGCTCTTTTCTTAATCTTGATAAAAGATTTAAAGCGTTTCAATTAATAAGAGATCCTAGAGCAGTTTTAGTATCTTTTAAAAAAATTACTTTTGAAAAAAACTTAAAATATATAAATGTCCTACTTTCATGGATCGACTCAATGAGATACTTAAAAAAAAATAAAAAAATTTACTCATCTAAAAGGTTCTTAGTAATAAAATTTGAGGATATACACAAAAACCCAAAAAAAATTTCTAAAAAATTAAGTAGTTTTCTTAATATTCCATTTGATAAAAATATGATTGATGAAAAATTATGGCCAAAATTACTCAAAAATAATATTTACCAGGTAAATATTTCATCATTCAATAAAAAAAAAATTTTCGGTTTTTCAGAGAAGAGAACTTCTAATTGGAAAGAAAAGATATTGAGATGGGAATTAGCTTTAGCTCAAGATTTAACTGGGCCATATTTAAAAGAATTTGGGTATAAAAAAATTAAAGTAAAAGAGAAAGACTTGAAAGAGGCCTACAATATATTATCTAAAGATAAAAAATTACTAAAAAAAATTAGAAATTTTAAAAAAAATAAAAAAATCAGTAACAAAAAATTGAGAGATCCATCAAATCCAAAAAATTGGTCTGCTACAAATTTTAAAAAATATCCTAATAAAATGTTTGTCGATACTCCTGATTTTAAAAAATATTTGAAAGATTTTAGAAATATTAAAGAGACAATCAAAACACTTTGACAATGACAAAAAAATTATTCTCAATACTAAAAGATTTAAAACTTGAATATAGCTTTTATTTTCTAATATTATTTTCAGTTATTTCTTCTTTACTTGAGATCTTAAGTATTTCATCGGTTTTACCTTTGATGGGTATAATTATAGATCCCGAAATTTTTTTAAAAAATGAATATCTAGCAAATTTTCTTCAACATAGTTATTTAGATAAAATTCTTAAAGAGAAATTAAATAATAATATTGTGATTTTATTGATATTTTTAATAATAATTATTTTTACAACAAAGTTTATGTTTCAAATATTTTTTGAATGGTATAGAGCAAATATTATTTATAATATAGATCGAAGAATAAGTTCCTCTTTATATAACTTTTATATAAATTTGCCGTTTAAATTTCACGTCAATACTAATACTTCTAAACTTCACAGAAACATACAAGTTGATGCCAAAAGTGTAAGTAATATTTTCAGAAGTTTAATCATAATTTTTACAGAAAGCTTAATTATTCTCGGGTTAGTAAGCATACTTCTTTATATTGATTGGTTAATTACTTTTTCAACTCTACTATCCTTAACACTTACTGGATCAATTTTCCTTTTTTTGAGTGGTAAATTTAATATATCATTAGGAAAAAAAGTTCACAAAGAGTCAGAAAAAAGAATTAAACATTTAATTAATGGGTTTGAAGGAATTAAAGACTTTATTATTTACGATAAAATTTCTAATTTTTTTGAATTATTTGATAAGTCCAACAAAAACTATGCGAATGCGAATAAGTATTTTTCAATAATAATAGCACTTCCAAAAATAATTATAGAATTTTTATTTATATTAGTGATACTAAGTGTTTTACTATATTTCACATTAATTGATCAAAGCATTAATCAATTTCTTCCAGTAATCACATTAATAGTAGTTTCTATGATAAGAATTGCACCTTCTTGTTTTAGAATCATAACATCTAATCAACAGATAAAATTTAATAAAGTTTCAATTGATAATATTTTTAAGGATCTAAAATATGGAATTAGTATTAAAAATTATCCAAATTTAAAAAAGTTGAAAAATTTTATTAATTTTAATAAGGAAATAAAATTTAAAAATGTGAATTTTTCTTACAGCAAAGGTAAAAAAATTCTTAAAAATTTAAATTTAAATATAAAAAAAGGAGAATTCATAGGAGTATATGGCTCTTCAGGTTCTGGAAAAAGTACCTTTCTGAACATTTTAGCTGGCTTATTCAAGCCAAACACTGGAAGAGTCATTTCAGATAATAATGATATTTTTCAAAATATTAAATCTTGGAGAAAAAATATCGGTTATGTTCCTCAAAAAGTTTATTTATTAGACGAAAATATTGCAAAAAATGTTTCTTTAGAATTTAAAAAACACCTAAATGACAAAAATTTTAAAGAAGCTATTGATATTGCTGGACTAAAAAATGTTTCCAATAATCTTAAACTTAGACAAAAAGATTCTCTTGGAGAAAAAGGAGATAAAATTTCTGGAGGTCAAGCTCAGAGGGTAGGTATAGCCAGAGCAATTTATAATAAACCAGAAATTTTAATTTTTGATGAAGCCACAAGTTCTTTAGACAAAAATATAGAGAGAAAAATTATTAATTCAATTTACAAATTAAGAGGAAAAAAAACAGTTATTATAGTTTCACATAAATTAGAACTTTTAAAAAATTGTGATAAAATTTTTAAATTTGAAAATGGCAAAATGATAAAAAGAAGAATTTAAATAATGAAATTTGATCTAATATTTATTGGTGGAGGAGTTGGGAGTAGTTATGGCGCAATTAATCTAATAAAAAAACTAAATCAAGTTAATAATAAGCAACAAATAAATATAGCTATAATAGATAAAAATATAAAAAATATTCCTGGGGGTGTCCCGTACAGTAAAAATTTATCAAGTAATGGATTTTTTAATAATCCCTGCAGATTATCACCTAAAGAGTTTATAAGTTGGACCTTAAAAAAAAAGAACAAGTTGCTTTTAGTAAAATTTTTACAAAAGCAAAATAATTACTCAATCAAAAGTTGGTTAATAAATAATAAAGAAAAATTTTTAAAGTCAAAAAATTTACATCAGATAGAAGAAATTTATTTTCCAAGAATTTTTCTCAACTTTTGGCTAGAGGATATTTTTATAAATATTTTAAAGATAAAAAAAAAGAAAATCAAAGTTCATTTCTTTGAGGGTGAAGCTTTAAATGTAATTCAAGATAACGAAAACTTTCAAGTTAGATTTAAAGAAACACTTCGTAATTACCAATTAATCAATAAAGGTTTTAAATTTAAAAGAAAAAAGTCTACTTTAAAAAATAAATTATACACAAAAAAGCTATTTATTTCACTAGGTTTGCCCGGCCCACATAATCCTTTTGCCAAAAATATAAATGATAAATTTTTCATGTATGATCTTTACGAGCAGGGTGGTATTGAAAAACTAAAAAAATTGATTTTGTTAAAATTAAAGAAAAAAAATAAAATAACCATTCATTTTTTAGGGGCTAAAGCTGGTTTCTTAGAATGTTTACCAGAATTAAAAAATCTTATCTTAAATAAAAAAAAAGCAATAAATATAATTGCAACATCCCAGAAGGCCGAAACACTTAACCCAGCATCGTTTTCAAAAAATGCTGGGAAATATAAACTTATTTATTTAAATAATAAAAACTTAAAAAAAATAAATAATGGCAAAGATCTTTTTCGTTCAATTATTAAAGAATTTAATTATGCAAAAAAAAATAATTTTTATATTTATGATGCATGGACAAAAATTTTAAAAAAAGGAATAATGGCTGATGTATTGAGGAATTTTTCTTCAAAAGATCTTAGAGAATATAATAGATTTTATCATAACAAGATTAGAAATATAACCAGATTTACATATCCATTTACTGTTGACTCAAAGAATGAACTTCAAAAATTAGGAAAAATTAAAATGATAAAAGGAAAAATAAAAAAATTAATTAAAAAGGGTGGGATATTTTTGACCAAAACATTAATAACTCATGGAAAGGTGAATAAAGAAATAACAACTAAATCTGATATTATTATTTCAGTTACTGGACCGAATAAATTTAAAAATCTTTTAGAGCAAAATTCACTCTATAATTCTATGAATATTTGTGGAAAAAATTGTGTTAATAAATTTGGATATATTATAAACAAAAAATTTCAAATGGAGTCTAATTTAAATATTTATGTTGTGAGTTTTAATGCATCTGGCTACAATAATAAAAGAGAAACAATAGTAAAAGCCGTAATAAATAATTCAACTATAGCCTCAAATGATTTATCAAAAGGGTTAATTACATGAGTGTTAAAAAAGAAAATAGTCCAATAGCTCAAGATGTTCTGTCATGGGAGCTGTTTAGAAAAGGGGCACTTAAAAGAAAAAACAAATTGCCTTTAACTTGCACTTTGGACAACAGACTTGTTCTAGCAACAAAGAGTTTCTTTGTTGTTGGAGGTTTAGGTGCTTTTATTCCAGGCTATTATCTTATAATAACAAAAAATTTTTACAGTTCTTTCGCTCAATTAACCGATGAAGAAGTTATCGAATTTGAATGGTTGATATCTTTTCTTAATAAATCGTTAATGGAGAATTATTCAAAGCATTCAGCAATCTTTGAACACGGGATGTGTTCTTGTGCAGGAGGACTGGATCATGCTCATGTTCATATGATGCCAGTTCCAAAAAGAATAAATACTCAAGAGCTTGAGTTAATTATTGACAAAGTTTTAAAAAAAAGAAGCGCTGGTATTCAAAAAATTGAATTTAACAATCATACATTTGATAACGTTCACGACATTTCTTCTATAATTAATTTTCAGGATAATTATAAAATTTTAGAAGGAAAACTCTTAAAGTTTGATGACCTAAAAAATTTTAAAGAAAATTTTTCTAGTATAAGAAATCTCTTACTTAACGAAGAACAATATATTAGCTTTAGTATCCCTGAAAAAAATTTTTTATTCTGTACAAAACATTATTTAGGCACTCAGTTTGGAAGAGAACTGGTTAGTGAAGTATTGTTTAAATTTGATGAAGATTTAAAAAAACTTTTCTCATCATTGAATAGAAGCAATCCCACAAAACTGATATGGAGATGGCAGGATTATAATTTTGAGAATAATATTTTAAAGACAATAAAAGATTTATCGATATTCTTAGATAAAAATAAAAAAGATATAAAATTTAAAAAATACCAAGTTAAAAATTTTGCCAAATAGTGAGCAAACTAAAAATTAATTCTTTTCAATTTCAAGAAATCTTAAACCTAAAACTTGGCTGTTATTATCCTGTAAAAAAATTAATGACAAAAAATGAAATTTTAAGTGTTTTAAAGTTTTATAGATTTCACAATAAATTTTTTCCTATGCCAATTTTTTTAGACATTAGCGAAAAACAAAAAAAAGATATTGAAAATCAAAAACGAATAAACTTGTATTATAAAAAAATTAAAATTGGTCTATTAACGAATTTTGATATTTTCTCTTTAGAAAAAAAGAAGCTGCTTAAACTTTTTTTTAAAACAAAAAGTCTTTCACATCCAGGTGTTAAAAATTTTTTGTCTACAAAACCCTTTTTTATTTCTGGAAATATAAAATTGTCTAAACAAATTCTTTTTGAGAAGAAACTTTATCCAGACTATTGGAAAAAATTTTTTAGGAGAAAGAAAATAGTGGAAATAGGAAGTTTTCATACAAGAAATATTCCTCATAAAACTCACGAGTGGCTAATTCACAGTATACTTAAAAAATGTAAAAATATTCTAATACACCCAATGACTGGCAGACTTAAAAAAGGGGATTTTAAACCTAATATAGTTAGACAAGCTTATACAATTTTTAAAAAGATAAATAAAAATGAAAAAATTTTCCTTACTGAATTTAAATCTTATGCAAGATATGCTGGGCCACGAGAAGCATCCTTTCATGCTTTGGTGAGAAAAAATTTTGGTTGTTCTCATTTCTTTGTTGGTAGAGACCATGCGGGAGTAAAGAATTTTTATAAAAAATATGAATCTCAAATTTTTTGCAAAAAAAATCAAAAAAAAATAGGAATTAAAATTCTTAATTTTAAAGAACCTGGATATTGTAAAAACTGTAAAAAAGTGACTGGAGAGGGAGATAGATGCTCACATTCATATAAATTAAAGAAATTTTTAAGTGGGACAGAAATTAGAAGAATGATTAAATTAAAAAGAAAAATACCTGAGTATTATGTAAGTAAAGAAATAGCCCAAATCTTATCAAAAAAATCTTTAAGAAATTAGCTAAAATAAATAAGCCTTATTACTGTTTACAAAGTTCCTATTTATGCTATGTTCAATTATTGAACAATATGGAATATAAATCTGAACATTTAAAAATTTTAAAAAAAATACAAGAAAATCCTGATCAAAATCAGAGAGATATGGCAAAGAATTTGAATCTAAGCTTAGGTAAAATAAACTATTGTTTAAATGCTTTGAAAAAAAAGGGATTGATAAAGGTAAAAAATTTTAAAAAAAATAAAAATAAACTTCGATATATGTATTATTTGACCCCAAAAGGTTTCTCGGAAAAAACAAGAATTAC
>MDSW01103472.1_pt1 | contig 45434 bp, 39 predicted proteins | sample 811171 | NCBI WGS metagenome assembly MDSW01 (sample SAMN05326641, study PRJNA326480) | marine metagenome | isolation source: seawater | place: Atlantic Ocean: North West | collected 2012
ATTTATCTTAAAATTGAGATTCTTTTGCAATTTAAATATTATAGTATTTGTTCTTCTGATGCTGCTAGGAATAGGGTTATTAAGCCAAACATTATCATTGGAATTAACAAACCCTATGTTTTCAAAATACTCATTTTCATAATACAGATCAAAAATCCAGTTTTTATACCTATAGATCACTGATAATCTAAGCTCAATTTTAACTTCAGGTGGAAAATGATATACAACTCCGTGTCTTTCATAATTAAATGCAGGTAAAATAGTCCAATTTTTGCCCTGATACCCCAAAAAGATGTAAAAATCATCAGAGTCAGCTCCTGAATGCGCTGACCATCTCCTGCCCAAATAGGTATTACTCTTGTATATTTCTTCATCAAACCATGATGCAGTTGTTCCTCTATGATCTGAAAATGTTCTTTGAATTAAATCAAGGTATTCTACCCCAAAAATTATATTTTTATAGCCAAAAAGTCCTTTTTTCCTTACTCCGTAGAGATATGCTGCTGAAACATCCCAATGTGCTCTTAATTCATATAAGTTATGAAGATGGTCATTAAATCCAATTTCAAAGAAAATTTGCAGATTTGATGGTCGAAAATTACCTTGAGCAATGAACGTCATAATTTGATCCCACCTATCTGTTCCTTTGCCCTCTGTGTACCATAAGCCTTTCTTGCTTGTTAACAATAAACCTTCCGCAGGAAGAAATGCTGCATCTTTTAATGTCCACTGTCTTTCTCCTTGAAGATTAATACCTCCAGACACATATGTACGTGTAAAGCCTAATGTTATATCATTTTCAAGGGATTTGTGTGTTAGTGTACCTATGATACCAGTAAAAAAATAAGGTCTTTCATATAGCCCAACTTCGCCAACCATATAATTAAAATTTAATTTTATTTTTTTTGATAAAAAATTTATGTCATGCAATCCAAAAAAATAATGTGGAAAACCTGGTGCATTATTGGACATAGCTAAGGATGTATGTATACCTGGGCCCCACCAACGATTTACATTGGCTATACCTGTTAAAATTCCTTTATATTTAATATAAAACTGGAATTCTCTAATTCCACTACTTTTTAACTCAGTTTGAGATTCTAATTCTCTATCATTCAACCATTTAAATCCCCCCGGTCTTTCAGAGGGTCTAATTACTTGGTTTTGGTTGGTATAGTAATCTGGATAAGATGGCTCAGATACAGAAATATTTGAAATATTCATAAAATATGGTTCCGCTGATAGAAAAAAATACTTTCTATTTAAAGCAATTTTATAAGAAAGAAAGGATCCAATTCCTTTCTGAAAATATTTATTACTCATATTTTCTTGATTTGGTGCATTATTATTGAGATAGGTTTCATTTTGAAAACCTAGGAAAAAATTATAATCATTATTTTTTATGAAAGGTCTCATAATATTATGATTATTACCTTGACCAAGATTATTATCATAATATAATATTTCCGGTGCAGCATCAGTCCATATTTGACCATAAGCTAGTGATATAATTGAAAATATATATATTTTGAAGCAATTTTTCATATCCAAAAAATACAAATCAATATCTCAAAAAAATAGACTATACTATTTTTTAATTTTACCAACTATATTTAACCTTTTATTTGTGGAGCAAGTATTTGCATCAGGAGCATATGATAAAGGAAGCGCTACTGGAAAAGGCAGATTTGAAATAAGTATAACAATTAATCCACTTGGAATTGTTCCATATGGTCAAAATTATTCTGTACTAAGCTATGGAATAAATAATAAACTAGATTTAGTTACTTATTACTCTAGTCATCAAAATGGGACTAAAAGCCAATATTTAGGGGCATTCTATCAATTTTATGATTCAAAAAAGCTAGATCTTGCGACTGCATTAGGAATTAGGCATAAAAATCAAGGAAAGTTAGATATATTTGCTCCACAACTTCTCTATAACTATCATTTTAGCGATGATTATTCTATAGGTGGGAGTGTTGTTGGGGTAATTGAGAATGAAACCTTTAATAACGAAGGAACTGCTATAGATATTACTTTATATAAAAAAATAAATTTTTTAATTAATAATAAAATTAAAGATGCATATTTAGGTATTGGAGTTTTTAAAAACTCAACAGCCGATTTATCAAAAGACAAATTATACCTACATTATAGCTTAGATTTTATCTTTTGATTATATTATCTACTTCTTTTTCTTTTTATGAGAATATTATAAAAGGCTTTTAAAAAGTAATTTAAATCTGTTTTAAAAGGGTGTTTAAAATACGAGTTCAAATACCTTCGTTCTGATTCACAAATTTCTTCAAAATTTACAGGCAAATCAACATAGTAAGGGGGGACAAGCCCAGGCTTGGTTTTTATCCTTAATTCTTGTAAATCTTTTGGATATCTTTTAAAATAATCTTCACTCAATGGGCGCACTCCAACCATTTTTAAATCTCTTTTAATCCAATTAAGAATCATTGGAAACTCATCTATCCAATATTTCCTAAGAAATTTTCCATAAAATGTAACCCTGTAATCATTATTTATTTTACCTGTCTTATCTAATTTATTTTTATTGATTATATCTTTTTGAACATATTCAGAATATGGTGACATCGTACGAAACTTGTAAACAGATATAATTTTTCCATAATACCCCACACGCTTCATTTTAAATACTGGACCATAAGATGGGTTCATATCGAAATAGGGAGCTCTGACTTTTTTTGAAATAACGTAGCTAAGATTATTATGCTCTACTATATCTATCACTTCAAACCCGCAGGAATTCAATCTACCAACAATTTCCGTTGTCGTCATTACTCGATTATGTCCTCTTGTCAAGGCAAAGTAAATATTTTTTGCTATGGGTAATTTGGGTATAACTCTTTTAAAGATAAAATCAACAAATAATGTAAAATGGCTTATAAGAAAAATTCTCTTCCCCCATTTACGTATATTCCTTTGTTCTTTTGTTTCTACACAGCTACAGTAAATACCTCCATTTACGACTGCTTTATTTACTGCCTCATGAAATAAATTTATACGTAAGATATTGTTTATTTTTTCAAGGTTAATAAAAAGGTTAAGGCTCTTATGGAATTTTATGTTATATAAAAATATTGTTTTTAAAATAAGTTCATTAGTAGAATTAACTTTATGATGTTTTTTAATCGCTTCAAATAAAAAAGATGGTATTTGATTAATATAATCCAAAAACAATTCCCTTCTTAAAGATTTTCATAAAAAATACTTAAAATAAGTATAATTTTATTTTAACGAATAAATAGCTCCAAAATTAATACTAGGAAGTATATCTTCATTTCCTTGATAAATATCCCAGCCAAGAATAGCAGATATATCAATAGAAAAATCAATTCTGCTTGAAATCTTAAAATTATTTTTTATGCCAATATTAGCACAAATATTAGGTTGGCCATAATAGTGATTATAAAAATACCCTGCACCAGGATAAAATATTAGTTCAAAAAATTTTGAATTGATAGCTCTTTCAAAAAATATATTATTCATATTAAATAATACATTTCCATAAATGAAATTATAGTGATGTCTATCTGGGTCAGATATTGTATTAAAATAAAATCCCTTATAACCAAACTGTAAACCTATTTCCTTTGAAATCCATTTACCTAGATCAATTGTGAAGGCTGGAGTAACATTAGAATTAACAAAATCTTCAGGTTTAATTCCGGATATTTGTATGCCAAAAGAAGACGACATGAACCAGTTTTCATTTCTGTACTGTGTTTCTTTATCTTCTAGTTGCGCAAAACAAGTAGATGTTAAATACACAAAAAGCAAAAAAGACCTTTTAAAATTCAAATCATTCATTGCTAAATCCGTTAATTTGATTAATTTTTTTTATGGTGTATTCATAATCTAATCCAATTATTTCTAAATACCACTTTAGAGAATTATATCTAGGCATGTTTTCTTCATAAACTAGGCTCAACGCTTTTTCTCTTGTAATCATCCCTTCTCGAATCTGATTACTTCGAAATGTATCATTTTCACTAAATCCAGCAATAAGCGTATAGATATAATTATAAAAACTTGCGGTTCCATCACCAATGCGCCAGGTAGAATCTGTATCCACAGCTTTTTCCCAACCATAATTATTGATAATAGTTTCATTAATAATGTTTTCATTCCATGGAATATAATCAAATAAATGATAGTAGTCTTTTTTAGGCATTAAATATCTTGATCCAATTGATCCAAAAGAATCAAAAATTGACTGATTTAAATAACCGGGACTTTTGATAACATTTTTTGCAACAAAACCTAATAGTTTTAACTGATTTAAGAAGGAAATAGAGTAGATTCTTTTTTTATTAAAATTAGGTTTTAAGCCAGAGAACCCTGTTTTAAAGTCTGTATTTTCTAATCGATTTACTCCCCATAATTCAAGATTAATTCCTAACTGTTTTTTTATTTTGTGCGCATAATAGAAAAAATATTTATCCCCTGCCATAAACAATGGAATCATCCCTAATTCTGGATTTTTTAACCATGCCAGTATATTCTGCTTAATATTTCTTCTCTTCCATTTAATATTTGCAGCCACTATAATATTTTCAACACCCAGCTTACCACATATTCTAGCAATGTTTCTCCTTGCTAGGTCCGTAACCATTCCCCAGTCATACGTAAATGTAATAGGATTTAAACCAAGTTCATTCTTTGCTAAATGCAAAGCATAAGTACTATCTCTACCTCCGCTGAAAGGCAACAAAACATCTCGCGAACCATTAGTCATTCTATAGGGTTCAACTAAACTCATTAAATCGTCAAGTGAATTAGATCGATTTTGTTTTTTATAATTCGTACAGTAATTACAAACACCATTATCATCAAAATCAATAAAAGGGAATGTTTCAGGCAAAATACACTTTGCGCAACGCTTTAGTTTTTTTATCTCATCCAGAGGGTATTTTAATAATCGCTTTTCTTTTTCAGCCTCAGGGTTTAAATGTATATAGTTAAGATCTAATACTGCAGATAATTGTATTTCTTTAGGGTTAATTTCCTTTAATTTTATTTTAGCTGGAGTACTGTTTGTGGATTGAATTTTTTCTTCAAATTGATCATTAAAATAAAATGATGTAAATGTTAAGTCAGTTAAATCAATTGACAGGCCATGGAGCGGATTGATGGGTTCAATGACATAATTTCCTGGCATTTTTTTAAACTGAAATTTTTGTAATAATTTTTCCAAGATGAATTGCTCAGAAGCAAAAATAACAAATTGATTTTCCTTTTTTATCGTGTATAAAGAACCATTATTTGTGGCTAAAATAAATCTATTCATAGATTGTTCAATAAAGGCTGTAGCAGCTGTGCCATTTATTTCACTCATCGTTTTTGAGACTGCTGATTCTATGGACAGATTTTTTGTTTTTATATTTTCATGAATTAATGCGAATAAAACCTCAGTGTCTATTTCAAATTCCCTTGAAATAGATTCATATTTTGACCACAGTTCTTCTACATTCACTACAATGCCATTATGAATTCCAATTATGTTATTTTTAACAACAGGCTGATTATTACTAATATTTAGTTGACTACCATTTGTCACTAGCCTAGCATGCCCAAATGCGTATGATAATTGCGCATTATTTTTAAACCCCTTTGTCAAATTTTTTATTACCGAGCTTGACTTAAAAAGACTAGCAACGGGCAACGGTCCTTTCAAAATATTTATCTCGTTTGCTATTTCATTATAAATACAAACCCCCGATGAATCTTTCCCTCTGCTTTGACTTGCCTTGCCTAAAAATTTTAAGCTATTAATAAAAAGTGAGCTATCTTGATTAATCTCTTTATTATTTGTTATTACACCAAAGACTCCGCACATATTGACTAACCTATATCAATGCCGTTTATTATTTCTACCATTTTTAGGGATACATTTTTACCAAATAGATTTGGATGTTTTTCCGATGGTGAAAATTCAACAATATTTTCAACTACTGCATTATTTCTTTCTATATTTATCAATTTGTTCCAACCCGATTCAACTGTTTCTATCCATTCTGTCTCTGACCTTAGTGTAATGCATGGCTTTCGAAGAATGTATGCTTCCTTCTGAATCCCTCCAGAATCAGTGATTATTTTATCAGCATTTGATTGCAATGCAATAAAATCGATATATCCAACTGGATCAATCAATTTTACATTTGAACCTACTGTAATATTATTATTTCTAATTATGTTACTGGTCCGTGGATGAACAGGAAAAATAACATTTATATTCAAAGAGCTAAAAAGTTTTATTATTTTGCCTAGTTTTTGAGGACTGTCTACATTGTAAGGCCTGTGTAAAGTAAGTAAAAAATAATTCTTAAAATTATAGAGGTTGTCATTTGACGAAGCAACAGAACTAGCAATCTGAACAGATTCAACCATTATATCACCTGTCAAGAAAGATTTTGCAGATAAACCCTCATTTTCTAAATTTTTAATTGCCGTAGCTGTTGGAGCAAATAAATAATCGGAGGTATGATCGGATACTATCCTATTGATTTCTTCAGGCATAGATTTATTAAAGCTTCTCAATCCTGCTTCAACATGTATTACCTTTATTCTTAATTTCGATGCAGCAAGCGAACCAGCTAACGTAGAATTTGTATCACCAAAAACTATAACTACATCAGGTTTTTCATCTAATAAGACAATTTCTATTGATTGCATCATCCTTGCTGTTTGTTCAGCATGAGTTCCACCATTAATTTCAAGATTGTAATCTGGTGTAGCTATATTTAAATCTTTAAAAATTACCTTTGACATATTTTCATCAAAATGCTGCCCTGTATGGATGATAATCTCTTTATGAAATTTTCTAATTTCTTTTGACAGTGGGGCAAGTTTAATAAATTGAGGTCTAGCGCCTACAATGGAAACAACTTTCATCGAAACCTGAGCTGAATAACTGGGTTGCTTTGATATTCTGAAATGCTATTTGGATAATTTTCGAACAACCAAAGCATAAATTTTGATAAATCAATCTTATCAGAAAGCATGTCTTCTCTTTTCTGTTGAAATTCTTTCTTGAAATTCTTTCTTGAAATCACTTCTTCTAATTTAGCATACATCTTATTAAAGTCTTTTGGTGAAAAATTATAAGACAAACCGTACTTTTCTTCTTTTTCATTCATCACATTAATTTTACCCACAAAATCATTACATCTAAACGCCGGAGTTCCTAATACAGCAGCCTCAGATGTCATTGTTTGACTATCTCCAATAAACAAATCTGCGTAATGTAATACATGTGCAATATTTTCAGGTTTAATTTTCAGCCGGTATTTTTCAAATTTTTCAGGTAATTCTCTTTCAGCAGAAATGAAAACCCTACCTACGACTTCTAAAAGCTTAATAGTTTTCTCAACTTGATCGTTTGAAAGTCCTTTCATACCAACATCATGATAGGCATGTAGTGATACTAGTCTAAGCAGAAAGTATCTTTCCATGGTGGGATTGATCCTTCTGATGACACTCTCATTTGGTGTAAAATTATTAGGATGCAAATAAGCTAATTCCTTATAACTATTGAAACTTATTTTTTTGTTATTATACTTTTCAAGGTTCGTGATTTCAGGGGCTAATATATGAGTGGCACGGGAAAGAATAATAGAGAATTGCCTAGTAACTGAAATATCATCATCAGTGAAAGCAAATGAAGGAACTTTCATAAACTTTGTAAAAAAAACAAGTAAATCATCCGTTACAAATAAATCATATTGTTTCTTCTTTGTATATTTATATAATCTATAAATTGTTCGAAAAAAATTTATTCCTGAACTAATCAAAGATGGCAACCCTTTAATTTTCCTTCCTTCTGGAAAAATATTTAAATAATCCCAATTCTCACATTTAATTAGATCTTCAAGCACATCTTTTGTTGTTATTAAGATTTCAACATGATGCCCACGGGCTTTTAGTATATTAATAGTGTTCTTAAAAACATAATATTTTGAAGGATGAACTATAAAAAACAATATTCTTTTTTTAACATTCATGATTTAAAAATAAGGTTGATGCTGACGATTTTTCAATTTTGTTTCAGATTATCAATCTGAGAAAAACTCTCTACAAATTTTTAGTTTCATACAATGCTAAAGCTGTTTTTAATCTCAAATCATATGAGGCGTTAGAATTGAAATTACCCTTCTCAAAAACCCATCTTTTGTTTTTAAATCTATATCTTCCAGGATTTCCTTCAATGGCCATTTGGTATGGGTCGGATTGACCAAAAATGCACTGAATTTCATTTATTAAATACCTACCTTTGATTGGTTCAAAAACATCTATAGCAACACTTGTGAACCCAAATTTATCAGTAAGTAAACGTATGAAATCTAATAATTTTGCAGGAGGTTTACCGTATTCTTTTATTAAGGTACCACTAGCCTTATCTCCTGAAACTATTTTTTTATGAGCAAAATACGAGTCTCCTATTCTAACAGCTCGCCATTCGTATTCATGTTTAATAAACTCCTGGAGTAGTAAGAATCCTTTTTGGGTGTCCTTTGCAATATCACGATATGTTTTTATTCTATTAATTAATTCTTTGGGGTTCGTTAGTTTTTGCAATGCGCGTTGAATCAATTTTCCATCGCCTAACTTAGGGCCTGTTTTAGAATTTAAACCTTCACCAAAAGCTCTATTAATGTACTGTTTTACTTGGCTAGGTGTATATAGTACTTGGACTCCGTTTCCAGATGCTCCAATATTTATTTTCCCAACTAATGGAAGTTTTAAATGATCCGCAGAATTCAATGCTTCCGCTTTATTATAAAATATAAAAGTCTTTGGGTGGGGCAAATTATTAGCTTTTAGCCAGTAGGCAAAATATTTTTTATTTTCATAAATTTTAACCTCTTCAATAGTTGGAAAAGTCTTATACTTTAATGAAAAGACTAAAATTTCAAGGCGCTCTTGATATAAATTTCTATATAAGGATGTTTTACCTGAAGGTTTTAGCAATAAAATATTTGGCGCATAATCAATAATTTCCTCTAACCAAGATTCCATAGTAAGATCGATAACTCTGTATTCACAATCTGATTTATTGGCATTACAAGCATCAATCCACTTTAAATGATCAAATGGATCTTCATTTTTTAGGATGGCTAGTTTTATTATTTTTTTTACTTCTGACAATTAAGTGTGTTCATTAAAATAAAATCATCAAAAAATTTCTAATGCTGTTATTTTTTAAATAATATAAACGGAATGAATTAAACCTTATCAACTGTATCTTTCTCTAAAACATTTTTTAATAGCTCAAGATGGCTTTCACACCTTATGAGATTAAGCTTTACTGATCTATTTTTATTTGTTGGAATAAGAAAAAATTCAGGATTAATAATTTTTCCAAATCTACGCATGCCTCGAAAATGACCTACTGGTAAATACTTGTTTAGCAGAATTGTATTCTTTTCATTTTGACAAAAATCATCCCATGCTTGCTTATACAGTTTTTTATCGTTTAGTATTTTTTTATAATCCTCTAATTTTTTGAAAAAGACTTTTTCATCAACTTTTGATAATTTACGAAGCCCTCCTTGCTTAACGGTCTGCGTATATGGAAAAATTTTAAATTTAGATAACTTCATATCAGAAATATTGTAATCTAATCTGACAGCGTACCCCTCATCCCAACCTTTAGGTGGTCTTTTTTTATCAAAAATTAGGTTTCCTAAACTGTAAACAATCGGCTTATCCTTATAAAATTCGTAAGCACCAGGTACATGGGTATGGTGGCAAATGACCGCATCTGCACCACGATCAATATAATATTTACACAATTTTCGTAAGCCTGGTCTTGGCAAGGGAAAATATTCATTACCTCCGTGAATGCTTACAAAAACAAGATCTGCTTTATTTCTTGCTGATTCTATTTGCAAAGTATTATCAATGGGATCTAAAGGGGCAACTCCAGGTTTATTCTCCCCAGCAATACTAAACTCTCGCTCTGCAACAGCAATGAATGCTACTTTTAATCCGCGTTTTTCAATTACTGATATACTTTGTGCTTTATCTAAATTTCTACCAACACCGCAGATAGTTAGGCCTGCGCTCTGGCAAGTATCAATCGTTTTTTCAAGCCCTTTAATTCCAAAATCCATGATATGATTATTGGCTAGGCCAACAACTTTAAACCCAGCTTCTTTAACGGCACGAATGCAATCAGGATGCGCATAAAGGTTTCCGCCACTTTTTTCAATGGGGTTACCATCGATACATAGGGGTGTCTCGAGATTTAAGAAAGAAAGGTCGGATTCTATGATATCTTTTTGTAAATCATGAAATATCTTGGAACCTTTTTCGCGAACTATACTATGGAACCTTCTAACAGGGGTGAAATCTCCAGCGAAAAATATAGAAAATTGGGACCTCATAGCAGACTAATCATAAGATATTGTATCAAAATTATAATATTATGTATAAACTGACAATATAAATAATCTTATAATTTTGTAGTCTCGTTGAAGGGTTGGAGGTATGTGAAGGTTAAAGAGAATAAATAAAAATTTTGATAAAAAACATCGAATATAGAACCTAACTTTCAATACAATTTATATATTCATCAATTTAATGATGGAATTGACCTGCCATACCATAAACATTTTAGAATTACATTAACTCAATTCTTACGCATCTCTGCTTGAAAAAGGGATTGTGGCTTATGAACAAAGACAAGCCTTAGTAATGGCCAGGTATATTTTACAAATCTCTCAAACATTACAGCGTTTGATGGATAATGCTTATAACTTTTACCAGGTCTTTGCATAATACTATTAAAATTTTCTTTTTTAAGATCAAGCTTCTTTAAAACATAATCTATCATTTGTTCTTTTTCGTTCTTCTCGTATGGCAAACTATTAATATTATCGATAGCAGTTTTACGTTTAATCTCACCACTTAATACTTGGGCTGAATACGTTATAATCCTTTTATCAATTCCAAACTTTTCGTAAAGCCAATAAGATATTGCAAATTTGGTAAAATAGTTTTCATGGTGGTGTCCACCATAATATTCCCAACCATATCTATCTTCTAAGAATTTTTGGGCTTTATTTTTATTATAATCGATGTAATAAAATGGATATATACTTTTTACTCCTTTAAAATAACCATTAATTAATAGAGTCATAAATGTATAATTAGGAAAGGTTTTTAGCCTTGTTTCGCCAAACCTTTTATTAATATATCTTAATTGCCTTCCATCTCCATAAGTCCATTCGTTGGGTTGTGATCCTTCAGACCTAAAATCATTACCTCTCATTACATATTTAATATTTTCTCTTGCAGCTATTTTATATAAAACTGATTTAATTGCTAAATCCGTTGGTGTGTCGACCCAGGGCAATTCTGCTAGTATATAACTACGCAATAAGTCTTTAATTTCCTCATAATCTATAACATAAGTTTCTAAATCTATTTTAAGAGAATCCGTCATTGTTTTAATATTTTTAACAGCAATATCACTACTCCAGCCGTTATCGAGATTTACGGCAAGAGGTTTTAGGCCCTCATCTTTAGCTAGATGAAGCAAGTATGAACTATCTGTCCCTCCACTAATCCCAATAATGCAATCATATGCTTTGTTTTTACCACTATTTTTCATATTGGAAACCAGTTTATCCCAATCCTGTCTACCTTTTTTACCTCTCGGAAATTCTTTTACTAAGCGATCATAAAGTTTGGCATAATTTGATACTCCACTTTTATCAAATTGAATTCCAGGAACGCTCTCATCCCATAGTCCTCTTGTGCAAACTTGTCCTTTTAATGGCATATCAATTAAACAGTTCTATAAGTTCATTTCTGTCTGGATAATTAATTAGTACAGCATCCCTAGGGCCATGATAAACAAACTTCGAGCCCGCAGCAACAGCACTTGCACCTGAATCAATTGCCATTTTGAAATGGTCATAATTTCCAGCTCCTCCACAAGCAATTACAGGTATAGTTACAGCTTCAGAAACAGCAGAAATAATATCATAATCATAGCCGGTTGTAATGCCATCTTTTGATATTGAATTTATAATAATCTCCCCCGCACCTTGGTTTTCTGCATTTATTGCATGCTCAACAGGATCTAAGCTAGATGATTTTAATCCCCCATGCGTATATACTTTATATCTTCCAAAAATATTTTTTTTAGTATCTATTGAAACAATAACACTCTGACTGCCATAAACTTTTGCAATGTTGCTAACTAATTTGTAATTCTTTGGAAAGGCAGTATTAATCACTACTTTCTCTGCGCCCGCAGAAATAATTTTTCTAACCTGATCTACTTCGTTTATTCCGCCTCCAACTGCAAACGGCATAAATGCCTCATCGCCAATTTTTTTAACAAGGCCAGTGGGGATTGTCCTTCCATCGTTTGATGCAGTAATATCAAGAAAAATAATTTCATCTGATTCCAGCTCATTAAATATTCTCACAGCATTTATCGGGTCACCAATATATTTTGGCGATTTAAAACCCACCGTTTTTACCAATCCATTTCCTTTTATCAGCAATACAGGTATTACTCTAGGTCTAAACATTAGCACCCATTAGTAAAATTAGAAATCAAATTCAAACCGTATTTATGACTCTTTTCTGGATGAAATTGCATCCCAATTATGTTTTCGTGAATAATTGCTGAATGAAATTCTATTCCATAATTTGAAATGCTTAATATGTTTTCAGTGTTCTTACACTTTACATAATAGGAGTGAACAAAATAAAATGAATCATCTGGTAATGTATTTTTAAAAATTTCAGAATTAACTACAGGTTTTACTGCATTCCAACCAATGTGGGGAACTTTAAATTTGCTATTTTTCAAAGTCGGAAATCTTAGGGTATCAGCATTGATAAAGCCTAATCCAGATACAGACCCCTCTTCGCTGAAGTTTGTTAGTAGCTGCATCCCTAAACAAATCCCTAATGTAGGTATTTGTTTAATTAATACCTGCTCCTTAAGAACCTCGATTAAGTTTAATTTTGTAAGACTCTCCATTCCAAGGTTGAAATGACCAACGCCTGGCAGTATTAACCGATCAGCTTCCTTGATAACATCAGGCTTGGATGAAATCTCTGCGTCGAATCCACATCTAGCAAATGCCTTTTGGACAGATCTCAAGTTGCCCATTTTATAATCTACAATAACTATTTTCATGCTATAATTTCAGAAGACATTAGCTTTGCAATTTATTTATTATCAAGAGTCGATTTGTATAAACTAAATAATTCATTTTTTATCCTAACACTACTAAGTTTTTGTATTTTCATTCTACCGTTAGAACGTTTATCTCTCGATATAATGTCTTTTATTGCCTCAACCACACTTTCTACTTTATTTTTTACTATATTGCATTCCATAACGCCAGTTGTAAGTTCCTTTATATCGCCAACATCAGTTGCAACTATTGGACAATTACAAGCCATTGCTTCTTTTATTACATTAGGAGATCCCTCAGATAAGGATGTCATAATAAGCATATTTGCTGCACTATAATAATATGGTAGCTCCTCAAAGTCAATATCGGACAAAATATGCAGGACAAATTTATCATCTTTTAATTCATTGTTTAAAAATCGTATTGCCTTCTTTGCAAGTTTAAGATTTTTAACTGGGGTCTCTGGTAAAGTAGCAACAAATAAAATATTAATTTTACTATCATCAAACTGAACCTTTTCTAAAGCTTTATTTTTTTCAATCATTCGAAAATTTTTCAAATCTACCCCATTTGGAATGAGTTGGCTTTTGGGTATAATCTCAAGCATCTCTCTAGATTTCACTATTGTTACCTCCCAAAAGAAATTTTTAAATGCTTTTAGCATTTTTTTTTCAATTAATGATGAAAATACATCCGAACCCATGAGTGAGCAGACTATTGGCCTACCTGTAAAGGCTAGACCAGCAACAAACCCGCTGAAACTATAATGCGCGTGGATAATATCAATTTGTTTTTTTTTGACAAGAGCGCTAACTATTTTTATGCTTCTTAAATACTCTAGGCCACCTTTATTAAGTATGTGAGTGTATATTTTTATACTTGCTTCAGTATTCAACGTCGCTATTTGATTATCAACGACTGTGTTTTTATGGCCTGGGCCATAGCCTCGGTAAATATGTAATACTTTGATCAAAAAAAGTTTTTAGTTTGTTTATTATTTGTTTTGAAATAGTACGCTATTTATGCTTCCTATGAATTTATGATGTAATTTTCATAAGAATTATATCATATTATTAGATATATTTATTGATATAAAAACCTGATGAATGTTTTCAAGTTTCTTCTAGCTATTAGCTTTTTGTAAATAGGATTTTAAAAATACTCTTCTTTCTTTTTCAAAGCTGTTTGCATATTGAATTATAATTAAAACAATTAATCCAGATGAGTTAAAGAAAAGAACCTCATTATAATAGAATAGAAAATCCCACAAAAAATATAATAGAATAACCCATGCTAGTCTTTTATTTTGTATAGAAAAAATGATTGATGCCCCGAAAAAAAACAATGACAGTGTTCCTAAATAGCCAATTGAATAAATCAACTCACCCGCAGCTCCTATTAAGCCGCTATGCTTTATGCCATAATTTGACACATCTCCACCCGCTGTAAACCGTCCGTATTTTTGAATAGCAACCTCATAAAGGCCTTTACCAAAAAGGAGTTCCTGGTCACTCGAAAGAGTCAGCATTCTAGGCTTGAAGTATAAGAGCACTCCTGCTCCTCTTCCAACCCCCTGGTAATCACCCTTAATTATTCCACTTATCTCATTCGTACCAAAATAATACTTTAATATATAACCGCTTACAAATGAAATATCAAAGCGCCCACCCACTTCTTTTTCCGGCGTAAATGTTGAAGTCATTCTTACACCTATGTAAAAAACTATAAAAGCAATAGGTATGTATTTCAACAAAGAAGAGAGTCGAGCAGATTGAGCAACAAAGACAAATAATGCTACTAGTATCGCAGGGAAAAAAATTATTGGTTGGCGTTTTCCACTAGCTATAGCAATGATTAATATCAACAGGGTAACAATCCAGTCTTTTTTATTAAAATTGCCGTTTCTTATAAGCCAATAAAAAATTAAGGCTACAATTGGTACAACAACTGCAGGTCCTCCGCCACCATAACTCATCGACCCCACCAATCCCTCAATTTCGAATCTAAATAAAATTATTTTAACTATACTAATCGAAATCTGAACATATAATATAGTCATGAGCATATTTTTTACATATTCCCTCTTTGGTATATTGTAATTAATATCTTTAAAATAATGGTAAGCAATCCATAAAAATGCATATTTATACAAGTATTGACTTAGCATTGTTGATATTGATCCGCCATATATATAATAGCTTATCCAAAATGCGAACGTAAATAAAATAAATGTTATGTTAACTGCTAGGTCGTTATTATTTTTAAATAAACGTATATTATTTCCTCCCAATAGCGCCAAAGCATAAACAACAATACCTATTTTATAGATACTCAATATACCCAAATAATCAAAGAGCCCCTCCCAAAATACCAAAACCATTAAAATACTCATCCGATTTATACCAACTTTTGAAAAGGTATAGACCATACATAAGAGCGCAAACAGAAAATAAATTAGTACATTTGTAGGTGACATGTCGCTCTACTTACCTTTTAAGAATTCAAGTAATTTCATCACTCTGTAATCCCAAGAATAAAGCTTAAATGCTTTTTCTCTAGCTAATGCTCCATAGCTTGAGGTCTTTTGCTCAATAAGTGCCTTACTCAATGCTGTTTTAAGTGAATTAAAATTGTTTGGCTTACAAAATATTGAGTCCTTTTTATCATCAAGCACTTCTCTAATTGTAGGAAAATCATGTGCAACTATTGTTCTACCAGCAGCCATATATTCAAAAATTTTTAACGGGGAACAATAATTTATAGTAGGTACCCTGGAAGACCATAATGCTAATAAAATATCAGAGGCATATAAATAATTCGGAATCAAATTATGTTTAATAAAACCCATAAAATTAATATTTGTAACTGCTTCATCATAAGCTATTTTTTGATAATGCTGTCGATTTTTTTCAGGACCACCAATAACTAAAAAGCATAACTCAGGAAATTCTTTAGCTAGCTGTATAATATTTTCAATTTCTCTATCAGGGTACAATCCACCTGTATAGGTTACAATAGTCCTATCTTTTGAAAGATTTAACTTAGATCTTGCATTATTTTTTTCAATATAATTTTCAAAAAGAGTTGCTTCAAACCCATCATGCCATGCAAAAAGCTTTTTTCGTGGCACCCCTTTTTGCTCCCAATATTTTGATAGCGCTTTACTTATAGAAAAAAGGCATTTAAAATTTGGAGAACCTGAAGCAAGCAATAATCTTCTTTCTAAAAATTTATGCAATATTATGTTTCTAGAATGCAACCTGGCATTATGTGATTCATAAATTAGAGGAATATTAAATTTAGTGAGGGCATTTAAAATGGATTCGTCTCGAGTAAAAACTATATCCGGTTTATTTTTTTTTACTTTTTTGACTATTCTTGATTTAACTAAAACTCTGTTTAGAAATACGTTTTTACTCTTTTGATTCCAAGTTGATATTTTAAAATTAATTCCACTTTTGAATGTATTATTGATAAATATTTCAGAATTATGTTCAAAACCCTCATTTTTTTGCATTGCCAAAGTAACTTTGTATCCAGCATTAACAAAGGCAGTGCACATTGAAAAAACCTGCAATAATGTTGTATTCAAGCCACCAGATTTTGAAGGCTGAACAGATGCCATATGTATATAAAGTAATTTTTTATTCAAAATTATTGTTTAAATATTGCTTTTGAGAAATTCATTCTGAAATTTCATATTTATTGCAATCTATCTGATCAAAAATCATGAAAACAAACTTATTTTCTTAATCCTCTGATTGAAAAGAATGGGGCTAGCTTTAATCCAATTTTTTTGTTAGAACTAATCATAAAATTTAAAATCGATTTTACAGCTTTACGGCTAAGCTCTATTGAATCGCCGTAATAACCAGGAATTACTTCAGAATCATATCCATTATTATGTAAAATATTTTTAAGGTGGTAGGGGTCCATTAAATGTTCAAACCAATTACCTGTAAATGGATCACAGGTGTTAGTTGGGTGCAAAGGAGCATTAGGTAATTCTCCTGTGCTTTTATAGTTTTTTGCTGCTAGCTTAATTTTATCAACCAGCATTCCTCTCGTTAATTCCACTAATTGATCAACTTCGTTCAAATCTAAATCTAGATTTAATTCCATTATTATTTTTTTTCTTACTTCAATTAAGGCTCTTGTTTCATCAGTAGGTTTTCTTCCAGGTTTTAATTCTCTATCATTATTTTCGAAAAAGATATGTTGCTTCCTCAATTGTCTGTCAATTTTTGGATTTAATGAATTAGCCCCAGAAGCAAAAAATACGCTTTGAAAAGAATTTGATAACGATTTTAGTTTATTTAGAAAGTCCTCGATGTCATAAATATGCTCAATCACATCGTAATTAGCAATTGCATTGATGTCAATATTTTGCTCATTTCGAAAATTTATAACTTTATCAATATCCCCTGCTACATAGTAATTAGCTGCCAAATCTAAATCGCTACCTATGCATTGAGCATCTTTACAAGATTGTTCATAAATATCATTATGAATTACTGTTCCTATTCCAGTAGCCTTAGCAAGTAAAGCCAGCATGCCATGTCCTGCGCCATAATCCATGAATGTAATTTTTTTAAAAGGAATATTTACATCTGCAAGAACCCATGTTAGTAAATATGAATATTTTTGAAGTGCTTGAACGATAGAAGATTTATCGCTTATTAAATTACCAAAGTATCGTCTATTGTAATCTGATATGTCATCATTTTTATTGAGATCGTAATTTTCTAATTTTTCATATAAGATTTTTGCTGCGTCACTAATCTTATAAATTAATGTTTTGTTTTTTGGTAGCTTTGCCCACTTGTAATGAAATTTCATTTTTTTATTCTGGCTGTGATTCTGCTAACATCAATAACGTGAAATTCACGCTTACCTCTGTGCCCTGAATCTATTGAAACATACTTTCCATCCTTACTCCATTTTGGATGTAAATCAATCCTGCTCTCAAGTCTATACCTAAAGGGCTGATGAAACATTCCTATAATATACTTTTTTTTATTTGCTAAATCATATAAGTACAGGTGAGAAAATTTAGTTTTATCTGGATAATCATCTGTAACCATCCATCTTCCATCTGGAGAAATTGAAGGATGACCATCCTCTAAAAAATCATTTTCACCAATAATTTCAATAAATCCTTTTTTATCGCCATACCTATTATATCTATTACGACCATCATTTAATTTGGAGAATGATACTATATTTTTTGAATCTGTCATCCAGCAATTATGTGAAACTAATTCATTTCCAGTTATTAAGGACAAGTCTGACCCATCTTTACAATTTGCAGTATAAAGACGGTGAAATCTGCCTTCCGGGCCAATCCATCGATGCATGAACATGAATCGTTTTCCATTTGGAGCTATATCAATATGATTTACTTTGTGCTTTGATTTTGCCATTGTAGATACTGGTTCGAAGTTTTTTAATTGATCTAATGTTAATATAATTTTACTTGTATTCTTCTCAATATCGATGAACCATATGCCATCATCTAAATCGGATGGAAGATCAATGGCCTGCTTTCTAAAATAACCATATGAAGGACGCATAATAGTATTACGGTCAAAATTTAAGGTTAATGCAAAGCTCCCATCATTAGAGACTGAATAAATAGGTTTATTTATACGCTTTATTTGATTTGATTGTAAATCAATAATTTCTGAGAAGTACTCATTTTGTATTTCATCATAATTATTAAATATAATTTTATGATCTGAGTCCCCAAACCATTGCAGCATGCACCCTTGCTGCCAGTTCCATGCTGTTGATTTGGCTACAACTTCTTTATTCTTTGAAAGAGTATTATAATGAATAATGTCTACCGGCGAATGCTTACCGCCTCTTATTCTGTTTTCAGGTGTCTCACACCAAATCAATTCATTGCCGTTATTAAATGGTGAAAGATTGTAATACCCAAAAAAAGAATTGGTTTTTACAGGAAGTTTGACAAAACTACAATTTTTATATAGTTTAAAACTCCTTACCCTTTTTTTAATTAGATATCTATGAAATAAATATTCTGGATAATAGAATAATGTTAAATATAGATTGTACAAAAATGGTTTAGACTTTAAATAAATTTTAGCTTTTTGTTTCATTTATTTCTATTGCGCAAAAAAATTGTTTATTTGTGGCGCTAAGTTAAGCCATAATGTTAATTGTATTAGCTCTACTATCTAACTAGTTTTTTTGAAAAAAATCTTTCAAACTCACACCTCACAAATGATTTCTCGATTGGATTAAGGGTGTATATTCCTAATCTCGTAAGTATTATTTGCTATTTTAAGTATCTCTCGTTTATTATCTTCGCTTTGATCAATGATTTTATCCAAAGAGTTCAAACCTATTTTAATTTCTTCTTTTTTAAGATTTGGAAATTTTTGGGCTTTAGCCTGAGCTATTTTTGAATCTTTTTTAACATTTCTTTTTCCTGCTATCCGCTTTATCTTTCCAAAAACTCTGCTGATCCATCTTTTTTTAATATCAAAGTATAAAAATAATTTGATTTTCTTTTTTAACTCTCCAAACGAAAATCTGCTTTCATTTTTGATGCTATCATAATTCAGGTATAAAGAGTCTAAAATGCTTACTATAGTTTCAGCTGCATTAGCAGAGAACGCATTTTTAATATAGCTTTGAGCATAATCAGGGTCCAGATTAAATCGATCCTCATTGGGGCTAGTCAATATACTCCTTAACTCTTTGATAACTTCTTGTTCCGTTTTAATAGTTTTTCCAAATTTATTTGGAAGTTGTGGGCCATATTTAGTTTCAGGAAGCGGGTCGTAGCGCAGGGTTGGTTTATTCATTGCCCAGGCTTCGATTGCAGTTGTACAACCAGAAAATAGTAACACTTTTGATCCCAAAATCCAGTGGACCGCACTTCCACTATATTCTATTTCAACATTGTCAATCAAATGAAAAAGGGTTCGCCACTTTTCGTGGTTTTCATCAGGATGTGGTCGAACTATAAACCTAGTATCTGGAAATATCTTACTAAGATTTTTTAATAATGATACGTAAACCTCAAATAATTTTGCGTCATTTTCACTAACCTTTGAGTAAAATTTATAGTCATCATCATTTTTTATTAGACCTCTATCTTGCATATGTTCAACGTAAGAGTTTGTACCATACATTAATGGATTCCAATTTCCTGAGTTAAACATACTATTAATTAAAACATACCCTTTCTCAAATTTGGACAAATTATATTTTGCTTGATTAATAAGAAAAGGACGGTATTTTTTGTGCAAAATATCAAATCGCGGATTCCCAACAATATGAATTTTGTCTTCATGGCCAGGCGAAAATCTTGTTAATAGATCATACTGTTTTTGACCCCATGCGAAAACAGCATCACTAATTTTAAAAACCCTATTGTCGATTCGTTTTTTATATATTTCCGCAGACGGCCAGCTTAGCCCTTCTTCATCCATATTAACAATTTTAAGGCCAGCAACTTTAAGCTCCTCAAGCATTAGAGTTGACATAGGAGTATGGTCTTTATAAAAAAATATACCACCCCCATATGAGCGTGCAAGTTTATATACTTCTCCTTTTTTTCCAATTACTACTGAAAAACCTTTTTCAAGAGCCTTATGAGCAATAAATAATTTAGAATCAAACTCACGGGCTTTTGTCTCGATCGGCAAGAAAAGTATTTTTTTAAATCTATTCATATTAATAAATAATTTATTTTAAAATACCTCTAAGAATATCTCTAGCGATTTTTTCATTTATATTTTTAATTTGAGGAAAAAGTTCATTGTATTTAGCCTTGAGTTTTGAAATCACCTTTTCTCGATCATTCATTATATTCATAGCATGCACCTTCATCTGTTTATAGTCGCTTGCTCCTAATACCAAACCTAAGTAGCGGAAGCTAAATACAGGATGCCCCATTTTGTCTCTAAGGGAATCTTCATTATCACATTCAGGGATTCCTCTCAGATCAAGATATTCAATTGTTGGGACTCCTAATGCAACCATATCAATTACAACACCTGAAAAAAAACTGATAGCAAAAGCGCACTTTTTTCCTAAAATGAATGGGTGAATATCTGAGTAGAGCCACTTATCGCCATATGTGTCAGCACCAAATACCTCTTCATATATTCCTTCTTTTTCTTCTTTAGGGTGTAATTTAATGACTATATTTTTATTTAAATCATTCCAGGCTAATCTTTTTATATCTTCCAAGGCTTTCTTTTTACGTTTATAAGAATGATAATTTGTATTACCAGGCCTTGAAATAATAAAAATAGTGTTCTTCTTCAATGAGTTAATTTCATCGCTTTGTTCCAGCATACGTAGCCTTATAAATTCCATCCAGTCAGAGTTATGTCTTGGAATTCCGACAACATCCATTGATGACTTGTGGATGGCATATTTTTGCTCATACAATGGACGCTCCTTCGAAGAAAATAAATATGCTTTTACATCTTTTCTAAAACCGCTATTTGGTACTTTTTTTGTAATTCCTGTAACTCCACCATCCACAATGTTGATTCCGTGTTGAATAGAAAATCTGGGAACATCATTTAATTTCCTTATTAATTCTACATTGTAGGGTTTTGATTCTTCATAAACATCGTAAAGAATACATATCGCATGATTTTTTGCAAATTGCCAATCATATAGATATCTTTTGTTCAAATTTCTTCTTATTGAACTATATCCGAATTGAAAAATCTTACCTAATATTCTGGTAATCGGCCATTTTTTCAGTCTTCGAATTATTTTTAAAAGAAATTTTTCAAAAGTTGTCAAATTATAAATTGACTTAATATTTGAAAAATTATCTGCGACCAACCAGTCACCTCCATCAGATTTGAACACAACAGAGTCAAAGATTTTTTCAGATAATATAAGCAAAATATTGGACAGGTTAATCTTATCAACAAAGTTAGGTTTTGGAAAAATAATAATAAATTTTAAATTATTTTTTTTTTCTTTTAACTTCCATAATACAGGTAACCAATTATCCAGGATTCCTAGGCTTGGAGAGCATAAAAAATAGACAGTATTTTTATTTGGTTTTACTCTATTCATTATTGAAATTATTGAGTAGGTAAATAACTTAACTTGAGTTTGTCCTCTTCCATTAGTTTGCGGACTATAATTAAATCCTCTTTTGTGTCTACACTGATTTTTGCACCATCGATTTGAACAGCACGAATCTTCTCACCATTTTCAAGAATCCGCAAGTACTCATTTAATTCTATTTTCTCAAGAGGAGTCGGGGACCAGGATGCATATTTAGCTAAAAAAGACTTTCGGAAAGCTACTATAAAACATAATTTTTTCATTTTATCAACCGTCTTATAGGCATCACTTGGTAGATCAGTGCGAGAGCAATAAATTACATTGCTATTGATATCAAGAACCGCCTTAATATCTGAGGGGCTATTTTTTTTGGAGTATTTGGTATACCCTAATGCACATTTAATAGTGGTATTGTCTTTTATAGTTTTGGCAATTGCATCAATATGCTCAGGATAAACAAGTGGCTCATCCCCTTGAATATTTATGACAATATCGCAGGGGACATTTTGAACTGCTTCAGCTACACGGTCAGATCCACAAGAATGGTCCTTGCTTGTAATTATTACTTTAATCCCATTAGCTTCTGCTACATCCTTGATTTTTTCATTATCAGTAGCAAGAAAAACCTGATCAATTTCTTTGGCCATTGCTACTCTCTTGCAAGTATGAATTATCATAGGTAAACCACAAATGTCTAGTAAGGCTTTATTTGGTAGCCTAGAAGACTCAAGACGGACAGGTATAATTGCTATTGTTCTAATATTTTTCAAAAAGAAAACTATTTCTTACTTTTAAACCACTCCATTACATCATTAACAGGTCGATAGAGGATATCACAATCAACGTTATAAGTAATAAATTTTATACCCATACTTAACAACCATTTCACATCATCTTTTGACTGCGGAACAAAACCACCAGCACATTTTCCAGCTAATGATACTTTTTTGACGGCAGATTCTATTACTGAAACAAGTTTTTTACACCGCACTTCACCCGGAACCCCAAGATCTTGGGATAAATCATAGGCTCCAAAGTAAACAATATCAAGATCTTCAATTTCTAATATTTCATCAAGCTTATTTATACCAGCCATACTTTCAATAATTATACCAGTAATTGTAAAGGCATTTTCTTTTTCAGTGTACATATTGTTGTTTTTATTTGTAAACCCTCCAGCTTTAGAAAACGGCGTAAATCCCCTTGTGCCTTTTGGATGGTATTTTGTGGAAGATACAAAACTTAAAGCTTCTTCCTTGCTTTCTACTCCAGGCATTATAATGCCATGTGCTCCTTGATCTAGTGCTTGTAAAGTAATCCAGTTAGAATTTGAAGGCACTCTTATGATTGGAGTGCAGTCGTATTGTTGACAAGCATTCACATATTTATGAACATTGCTAATATCGAAAGGACCATGCTCTAAATCAATAATTAAAAAATCAAATCCAGCTTTCGCTAAAACTTCAGAAACAAGTGGGGATCCAAGGGTATTCCATGTTCCAATAACTGGTTGTTCTTTCTTAATTTTATCTTTAAGTGTATTCTTGTCTCTATTCAATGCAGGTACCCACAAGATCTTTTGCCTTATTTACAGCTTTATCAAGTATTGATTTATCTGGAAATTCTGAATGATTGATATATTCATAAACTAAATGGCGCGCAAATGTGCCTATTGAAACGCCTGCGTATGGAACACTGCACTCTTGGGAAAGCTTAACACTTAAACTATTTGTTCCTCCTGATAGTAAAATATGTACAGGTAGTGAAAATTTATCAACAATATCAGCACATGCTACTGCCTGTAGTGTCGTTCTAAAATCATCCCTGCCGCCGGCCATTGGTATTCCATCAGCTTGAACAATCATTCTATCAGGACAAATTTCTAGCATTTTTTCAATTCTTTTTCTTAAGGCATGATTTGATAAGTAACCCCTGTCAAGACAAACACTATTAAAGCCACCAGAGTTAATTTTATTTACGATCTCCCACTCATGAAGAACAGGATCGTCATCTATTACTGCGGCATGCAACTCAACATTTTCTATACCCAAACTAACGCAATCTTTTAACACAGTCTCAATTTCAATTTCTTTATGAGAGTAGCCAATTGCGTCATCCTGACACGCCACTCCACATGCTCCGCATCCAATACATCTATCTTCAATAATAGTTAAGATGTCTGGTATCGCATCTGTAGGACAAACAGGTATACATGCATCACATTCAGTACAATTCTCTTCAAGAATTTTTGCTTTTCTTACATGATTGTCTCCTGGCATGCCAATAGAAACTGTTAGATATGGGCGTACATAGTTTTTTAGAAAATACTGATCTAATATCTTTTCAGCATCATTAACACCTCTCACTGCAGCCTTGACAACATCAACATTTGCAGACATATCGATTGCATTAGCTCCAGCAAGAGTATATACATAGCAAAGTTTGTATACCTCTTCTGCATCTTCATTTCCTGCGCCACAAATAAGCTTGAACAAATGGCCTTTTTCCATAATTGTTCTTTGTAATTCTAATCTATTACCAGTATGATTCAAAAATTATATTTCCTTTTTTAAAGCGTGTTGATATCTCAAATGATTTTCCCTTAAGAACATTTACGAGACCGTAATCTGGATAATCATATTCCCATCCACCTTTTTTAATTGGTGCTCCTATTAATTTTGGGTCTCCGCAAATCATAACTAAAGTTTTATCTTTATCTAATTTAAAACTAAATAATGAATTTTCATTTGATTCGTCAAAATTATTTATAAAATTTTCATAATACAAAGAGTCATCTTCATACTGAATAAAATTATAATTTGAAAAATTCTTTTCAAGGAGATTGTGCTCATCTCGATATAGAGTATTCCAATTTTTTCCTACGTTAATATTAACGATATTTAATTTGTTTTTCGCAAGCAGCAAACTATTAATAATAGAATTGTTTGGAGATTCTCCAGTATGGGAGCTTATAAAAATAACATTCTCCCAGTAATGATCATCAGGTATGAAATAATGTCCAACAATTTTTTCTCCACAAAATATTCTATCACCATCTTTAAGTTTAAATAATTTTGGTGTGATCTGCTCTCTTTTTAAATCTTGTTTTGGTACACGGTTAATATAAAACTCTAAATAGTTTAATTCATTTTGGTTCTTAATTTTATGTGATTTTATATCAACAATTGAAGAAGATATTGAATATGCTCTTTTAACTAATTTATTAGAACTATCACTCATCAGTCCTAAACTTCCGTATTGACCAGGTATATATTTTCTAATAGGCTTATCTGGATAAACCCTAAATATTGTAGAACTTTTGTTGGAACGAAAAATTTCTACAGTGGCATTATATAGGTCACTCATTTATATATATTCCATAAATTCGTAAAAATTATTACAAACTAGGTCGGCTTTTTTTATCAGATCATCTTTTAAACCCAATCCGGTCAATATACCAACTTTAAATGGTAATTCTGCTTCTTCAGCCATAATTAGATCGCTATATGTATCTGTAATATAAGAAGTATTTTTTTTGCTGGCATTTATGCTATTACAAATTTTATTTATACCCTCAGGGTTAGGTTTTGACTTAGACACAGAGTCTCCTCCAAAAACTTCACTAAAGTATTTATTAATACCAAGAGTATTAAGTGTTAATTCTGTGTTCTTCTTTCTGTCGGAAGTAAAGATTGTCATTTTATATCTTGGCTTTGCCTTTTCAAGGAAATCCATAACCCCATCAAGTAGATTAATTTTGTAGTCTTTATTTTTTTGCTGATACTCGTCAACTTGAAGAAATAACTCATTAATAGCTGAATAATTTGAAGTTATTGAAATTTTAACCAAAGCATCCAATATTGTATTTATTATCACTTGTCTTGGTTCAAACCCAACGGGTCCAGAATTTTTTATTTTTCCAATTGATAAATCAATTCCCATTGCTTCAATTAGAAAATCTGACTGATAGGAAGTCAAATTTAGTTTTTTCTTTAAATAATCTGCTCTTATCTCGGTGGTATGTTTCCAATAAGCATGCACATCAATTAATACACCATCCTTATCGAAACATAAATGCTTTATAGACTTCATCATATTTTGAATTCAAATATACTAAATATTAGGTGAAAAAATAGAACTTTGAGATATTCTGTAAGTTGTTGGAGTAAGTGAAACAACGGGCAGATTTTGTTTTAATTGGCAATATTTATAAAATACATCATTCATCTCTTCCTGTCGAGGGTCTTCTGCATTATATCCATCAAAACCAGCTAAATTAATTTTTGATGCTGCTGCTTGTGTAGCAATAGCAAGTGCATATGCTGCTGCGAGCGGCCATTCAAGTCGACAACCTTTAGGGCTAATACTAAAAGAACTTTCTTCAAGAGTAAGGCCGAAGTCTAGAATTTCTAAATCTCTAAGTTGATCTTTGATCAGTGAACCTAATCTGGCTTCAGGTAAGATAATAGGGTGATTTAGAGTGTGGTATTGTTGGGAATCAAAGAGAACTCGGGTTTCATGAGATACAATCGTAGCTTTTGCTAGATTTGCAGGTAGATAACGATTAATATTTAAAAAAAGTACGGTCGGCTCAACTTTTTCAATATACTTTAATATTCCCTCTTTATATTTATTCACTGAAGGACCGGCTCCTACAATCAGCACTTCTTCGCCCTTTAACCACCCAGAAGCATCCCATGTGCCTTCAATATCTACTTGGTTTCCGTAGATCGCTTGGCGAACAGCATTTGTACTGTAAGAAGTAGAGTCTCTGTCAGCAAGAAATTCTAATGCACCCAGGACCTGCTGGTTATCATAACGTTGGTCTTCTAATAGTGACTGTACAAAAGTTGGATGAATGCCATGATTTGATGCATAATGATAATAGAGGTTTGATCCCCAACCATATTTGTTTTTTAATTCAGTAAAATTTTCTACCGTTGGCTGCATCATATTCGCATTTCCTCCATGGCACCCAAGATGATTCATTTCAAGGATTAAGCTTTCTGTAGCTACATTGCCCGCGCCTCGCCCCATACCTGTTACGGTACTATCACACCAGGTAACACCATTTTCTATAGCAGTAAGTGAATTAACCAATGCCATATTTTTATTATTATGAGTATGGATACCTAAAGTGCCTTGCCATCCTTTTTTAAGAGATTGACATATTTTTTTTACGTCCCTGGGTAACATATTTCCTAAAGAATCTGCAAAATAAAGCACATCTATAACTTTCCAGGAAGAAATTATTTTTGCAGTTTCAATATACTCTTTTTCAGTCTTACCATGCGACTGCATCAAATTTAGACCAACTGTATAACCTAAATCTTTCAACTCTTTAACAATTAATTCCGATCCAGAAACATCATTGAAATTGATTGCAACTCGAACAAGGCCTATAGGAGATTTTTCCTTTGGCTGAAACAACTTATTTATCAAGGATGGTGAACCATTTGAATTTCTAATAAATTCTTTACCATTAATCATAACGCCATAAATAGGCCCATCTGGTAAATTTAATTGATCTATAAAATCATCTGTTGTGTATGCGAAAGGGCCCATAAATGTATTTTTTGGCAAAGAGCGAAAGCCAAGCTCAACAATATCTACCGATGACATTTTTATGGCTGTCAAATATCGATTGACATGGTTGGGATCAAAATCCCATTTATTGTAATACCCGCCATCTCGCAAAGTACAGTCTAAAATTTTTACATTTGTTTTTGTTTCCACAATAACCTTTTTTTTAGTTTATTTAGTTTCCAATTAAGTATAAATCAAAAAGAATGCATTAATCAATTAGTTCCCAACTTAGAGGGGTTCCTTTTTTCACATCCTGATTAACTTTTTTTCCTAATAAAATTTCGTAATACTTAGGCTGAAGTCCATACCCTGGACGTACTGCGCGTAAATTATTTTTATTTAAAATCTCTCCGCTTTTCATTTCTTCCGCAATATAAAGAGAGCGTCTAAATTTAATAGAAGCTTTTTCAGCATCACTTGGACCATATTTGACTTTGCCAAGTGCTTGCCAAGCCCGTTCTGTTTCTACAACCAATTGCTTCATTTCATTTGGCTCTAATGAAAATGCCGAATCTACCCCACCATCTTGACGGTTTAATGTAAAATGTTTTTCAATAACTGTTGCCTGGTGTGCCACTGCAGAAATCGCTGCACCAATGCCCATAGTGTGATCAGAAAGTCCAACTTCACAATCGAAGAGTTTTCGCAAGTGAGGAACCGTTAAAACATTGCTGTTCGTTGGAGTAGCAGGGTATGTACTTGTACACTTTAATAGCACAATGTCTTTACAACCAGCATCACGGATTATTGAGACTGTTTCATCTAACTCAGCAATACTTGCCATTCCTGTGGAAACAATCATTGGCTTACCTAATGATGCGACTTTTTTTATTAAAGGTAGATGGGTGTTTTCAAAGGAGGCTATTTTAAAAGCGGGAACATTTAGCTCCTCCAAAAAATCTACAGCAGTATCATCAAACGGCGTACTAAAGCAGAGCATTCCTAATTGATTAGCTCTCTTTATAAGTGGTTCGTGCCATTCCCAGGGGGTATATGCCTCCTGATATAATTCGTATAATGACTTTCCTTTCCAAAGGCTATCTTTATTTTCTATGAAAAACCCACCTTGATTTACATCTAAAGTAAGTGTGTCGGCAGTATAGGTCTGAAGCTTGAACGCATGGGCGCCAGCCTTAGCCGAAGCCTCTAAAATTTTCATAGCTCTTTCGAAAGACTGATTATGATTTCCGGACATTTCAGCAACTATAAAAGGCTTATGATCTATGCCTACTTTTGTATTTCCTATTTTAATCATGTATAGCTTTTCCTTCGATTTCTTTTAATTGTGTATCCCAACCATTTGTCAACAAATGCAGATAAGAGTTTTTATCAGATGATCTATGATAAGTTCCAGGCCCTTTTTGTTTAATCGGATCTACTTTTTTAGATTTAATATTTTTCCAATTTGCAATGAATAGTATAACAATTTCATTCATTAATTTCTTGTAGGATATTTTTAAAGTATCATTATTTTCAAACGATACTTTTTTCTGATACAAAATTTTTCCTTTATCAATACCGCTTTCTAATTGATGAATAGTAACTCCTTTTGGTGTATTTTCTAAAACACTCCAGAAGTTTGGGTCGCTTCCCCTATTCCATGGTAAATATGATATATGAAGGTTAATTGCGTTATCTTTAAAACGTGTCAAAATTTCATCTCCAATTATGTGACGATAGCCAAAACTTATTAAAAAATCGTATTTATTTTTTTCTATTTTATCAACATCTAATTTATCTTGATGTTTATTAACTAGATGTTCTTCGTTCAATAAAAAGTTTATAATAGAAGTTTGTGGCTGTTTATCAGGACCAAGAAATAAAATATTCAAAATTATTTAGACAGTTTTTTAAAAAGTTCAGAAATCTTGTTATCCTCATCATTAATTTTTTTTGTCAATTTCTTAGCCTCTTCTGGTGCATGCACAAAAGCTAAGCGCAATAAATCCATCCAGTTTATATTATTTCCACTACGTACTTTTTCGATCTCATCAATTATATTTAAATATTTATTGGTATTTTTTTGTTCACTTTTCATAATTTGTTAAATCCTTTCAATTCGTTTTATTAAACAATAATTCTGCTCGTTTCCAATCATCCTCATTATCGATGTCCTGAATTCTCCAACGTGGAATTATTACTGGATAAGAATGAGAATCAAGAAGTTTTAGGTTGTTTAACCATGCCTCTGGAGTCCCCCAATAAAATTGTGCAGCATCATGCAGCGCTTCAGGTAGATCTTGCGAGCGGCTATCAAAACATTCAGGAAAAATCATTTTTAATCCTTGTTTTGGATGTATTTTGAAAGATCGAAAAATTGAATATTCAAAATCCGTTGCTGAAATTGCATATTTCCATTTACCAGTATTTAATGCATCATATCCTCTTAAGAGATCTTCTTGGGTAATAAAAACAGAAGTAGCATAAATACAACAAATAGCATCAAGGCTCCACTCTTGTTCTTGCATCCAAGATACAGCATGAGCCACGACTTCTGTTGTACCAGTATAATCATCTGAAATATGTGCCGGACGAACAAACGACACTTCTGCTCCGTATTTTTTGGAAATTTTTGCAATTTCTTCATCATCAGTAGAAACTAGAATATGTTCAAAGATTTTAGTTCTTTTAGCAAATTCAATTGGCCAAGCAATTATTGGCTTGCCACAAAACTCACGAATGTTTTTACGAGGTATACGTTTACTACCACCACGAGCTGGAATCACCGCAACATTCATTGTGATAAAATTTCCATGATTTTCTTTGTAATCATTGATACATCATTATGGGATAAATCAGGATAAATTGGCAATGAGACTTCATTGGTGTAAAAATTTTCTGAGATAGGAAAATCACCTGCACGAAATTTATAATTTTTTTTATAAAAAGGCTGCAAATGAATGGGAATGTAATGTACTTGCAAATTAACTCCAGATTCTTTCATTTTTTTAAAAAACATTAATTTTGATAGACGAGCTTGGTTAAAATCAATTTGCAATGGATACAAATGATGAGAACTGTTTATATTGTCTGAATTTGAAGGAATAGTTAAAAAAATTTTATTTATAAAAGCAATTTCATATTTTTTTGCTATTTCGCGACGTTTTTTTACAAATAAATCTAATTTTTTGAGTTGACTACTACCAAGAGCACATTGAAAATCTGTTATTCGAAAGTTGTATCCAATTTGGTGCATTTCGTAATACCAGGGCTCTTCATTTTTTTTTAATTTGTTTTGGTCCTTTATCATTCCGTGAGTTCTTAGGAGTCTAACTTTATCATCAATATCAAAGTGATTAGTTAATATTGCTCCACCTTCGCCAGTGGTAATATGTTTTACTGGATGAAAGCTTTGGGTAACAACATCAGCATACTTCACTGCATATTGTTTATCATCAAAATATGTTGCGCCTAGTGCATGACAGTTATCATTAATCAATTGTATATCGTGTTTGTTTGCAATTTGTCTTAATCCCTTCCAATCGCAAGGATGCCCAGCATAGTCTACTCCAATAATTGCCTTAACTTTCCTACCTTTAGATTGATATTTTTTTACTTTTTCTTCTACTAAGTTGGTGTCAATAGTAAATGAAAAAGGGTTAATATCAACAAAATCAGGAATTGCTCCAGTATAAACTATACAATTTGCAGTAGCAAGGAAGGTGAGAGGGGATGTGATTACGATATCGCCTGGCCGCCAGTCTAATGCAAGTCCAGCAAGATGTAAGGCGGCTGTACCATTTGTTACAGCGCAAGTATATTTTGCGCCAAAATAATTTAAGAGATCAGTTTCGAAATTATCGACTGCTTGCCCTTGCGTTAACCAGTCACCCTCTAATACTTTAGTAACTGCTTCAATATCATTTTTATCTAATGATTGTTTGCCATATGATATCATTTAATCACCACTTTTAATTAATTTTTTTAAATCATCAAGCGAAAGAAAATCTTTATTAGTGCTACTATTATAGGAAAAACCATAATCGCACATTTTACCAGTTGACGAATTACTTTCACTAACAAATTTTTTAATATCCCATAGAGGAGTTGCAGGCAAGACAACATAGTATTTATCAAACTCAATGGAACTTAATGAGTCTGTTTCAGTGATCATTTCCTCATGAAGCTTCTCCCCTGGACGTATTCCTACAATTTGATGTTTTGCATCTGGAGCAATTGCTTTAGCAACATCTAAAATTCTATATGATGGGATTTTAGGCACAAACAATTCTCCACCCCACATTTTATCTAGACAACTTAAAACAAAACTAACACCTTGATTTAGAGTAATATTGAAACGTGTCATGCGCTCATCGGTTATAGGCAAAACTCCAGTTTTTTTTCTTTCTTGAAAAAACGGAATAACAGATCCTCTGCTACCCATTACATTTCCATAACGGACAACAGAAAGCTTTATTTCATGCTTTCCTTTGACATTATTTGCTGCAATAAATAGTTTATCAGAAGCCAGTTTCGTTGCTCCATAAAGATTGATTGGTGCCGCTGCTTTATCTGTGCTTAAAGCTATTACTTTTTTAACTCTTTGAGCCATTGCAGCATCGATAACATTTTGACCACCAATAATATTGGTTTTTACCGCTTCAAAGGGGTTGTATTCAGCGGCAGGAACCTGTTTAAGGGCAGCGCTATGTATGACAATGTCTACTCCTTTCATTGCCATTTTTAATCGATGATAGTCTCGAACATCTCCAATAAAATATCGCATGGGTGATCCAGGGGTATCAGGCCAAATTTGCTGCATTTCAAACTGCTTGAGCTCATCGCGACTGTAGACGATAACTTTTCCTGGTTCATAGGTTTTCAAGATGGTTTCTATGAACTTTTTACCAAAAGAACCTGTGCCGCCGGTAATAAGAATTGATTTATTTTTTAAAGTCATATTTTTTATTCTTTCACTATTAATATTAAAAATTATAATTTATTTATTAGCTTTGGCTCTCTAGCAAATTGATCTTATTGTAGCGATAATAATAGCAATTAAGTCTGCCATCTTTTACTGTATCATAAATTACTAGGGGTGCTAATATTTTGTGTTCTGTAAATATCATAATGTTATGACTTTGCCTTCCTTAAAACCCAAAGTATTTTTAAAATAATTAATATCGTATTTAATAAACAGAAAGAAGCAACTGTTAATAAATCATCATTAAAAAAAGTAGCTGTTAAATATAGTATAGTCGCGCTTAATAAAGCCGTAATCACACCAAAAATAAGCGCAAACTTCTGTATTTTAATAACAGGAATTGTTTTCCAGCAAGCCCCACCCATAAAACTAAAATAAGCCATTATTGACATCCATCTAGCATATTCCCCTGCAATAAACCAGTTATCTCCAAAAATAAAACCAAATAACTCAGGGCCCCAAATAATTATTATGGAAAATGGAATTAACCCGGCGATAGCCAATGCAGTGGTGGCTTTTAACAATATTTTTCTTATGTTTTCATCCTGATTAAAATCTTTTGCAATTTTGGGGTAAAATACATTACCAAATGATTTTGCGATAATGTTACTAGGGGCCTTAATTGCCCTTGTTCCTAATGCATAGTAACCAACTGAAGCAGGTCCAAAAAAGCCAGCAAGCATTAAAGTAGGCAGTTTATTTGAGATATTACCCACAAATGATTGTGGTGTTCTATAGAACGGGAAATCGAAATATTTTTTTGCCATTTTATAGGTATGGCTAATTGAAAACCAATTAGCCTTTTTAATATTTTCAAATCCTTCTTTAGGCCAACTGAATTGGCTACACGATAACAAAGTAGCATGAAGCGCACTTCCAAAAGTTGATATGGACACTAAAAATAATGCGCTAGGGCTATACAATCCCGCTCCAATTTTGCCAGCATTAACCATAGAAGTATTAATAATCATGATTGCTGCTTTTTTTCTAAACTGCTCCTTTCTTGTTAACCATTGCTCAACAATATCGGCACACACTGCAAAAAAAACAAATAAAGGTATAAACAAGACAAATGGCGCAACTGTTTCTATTTGTAGTAATGAAATAATTTTATCTCCAAAAAAAATAAATATTAATGCGATTAAAAATGAAATAATCCCAGAAATCATAAATGATAATAAAAATATTGCTTTTGCATCTTCATCCTTTTTGGGCAAAACAATTGCATATGAATAGCTTAATGAACCAACCGATTGAATAATGCCGGCAATAGCAAGAAATACTCCGAGTACTCCAAACACTTCTGGCTTGTATAGCCTAGTAATAATTGGAGAACATGCAACTGCGATAACTTGCGCTATAGCGGTTCCACTTGACATGGTAATCACATTACGTACAAAAGGCTTTTTAATTAATCCAATGAGACTGCTTTTCATTCTTTAGATAAATATTGAAGAAACATTATTTTAATAACTTTTTTATTAAAAATTTTGTTTTTTAAACCAATTAACAAAGTTAGGTATTCCAGTTTCTATAGATATTTTTGGGAAAAAATTCAATTTTTCTATAGAATGCTTAATATCTGCATAGCTTTCTTTTACATCTCCAGGTTGCATAGGTAATAAGTCAATTTTAGCTTTTTTCCCTAATTCTTTTTCAATCAAAGATATCATGTCCATTAGTTGTTCGCTTTTGTGATTGCCAAGGTTAAAAACTTCGCATTTATAATTCTTGTCGATTGCTGACCGGGTTCCATTAATAATGTCATCAATATATGTAAAATCGCGCTTCATATTACCTTTATTAAAAACCGAGATTGATTCGCCTGCCATTATTTTTTTTGTAAAGATGAACATTGCCATATCTGGTCTTCCCCAAGGACCATATACTGTAAAATAGCGTAAACCAGTTGTATGCAAACCATAAAGGCTTGAATATGAATTTGCGATCAATTCATTTGCTTTTTTTGTGGCAGCGTATAGTGAAATCGGATTATCAACTCTATCTTCTACACTGAATGGAATTTTCATATTTCCACCATAAACAGATGAGCTAGATGCATAAATCAACCCTTCTACATCATTGTGACGACATGATTCGATAATATTCAAAAATCCAACCAAATTAGCATCCATATAGGCTTGTGGATTTTCAATGCTATATCGCACACCCGCCTGAGCAGCTAGATTAACAACTTTTTCTGGTTTAAATGACTGGAAAGACTTAGAGAGCAGATCTTTGTTAGTAATGTCGATCTTATCAAAGGTAAAATTTTTATATGAAGAAAGTTGATTAAGGCGAGCATATTTGAGTTTTGGATCGTAATAGTCGTTGATATTATCAATGCCTAGAATTTCATGATCATCATCTAATAGTGATTTACACAAATGGAAACCAATAAAACCGCAAGATCCCGTTACTATAATTTTCATTTTATGCGATTTCCTTCTCTTCAAATTTTAACATTTTAATCAACGCAGCCAGGTTCATATATGAAAAATTTATTTTCGTCATTCATAATTTTTATCATTCGTTTTTTTGTAATTGATTACTGGCTTCAGCCAAAATTTTTGCAACTTCCATTGCATGGTCGCCATTAGCAATTGTTAAAAATTCTTTATCTATATGTTCAATGAAGTAAGACAATTCTTCCATTAGTGGCATTTTAGATTCATATTTAATTTTTTCGATTGGGCCATCAACTTTTTCAGGTGTTTTTTGGGTGATATCAAATTTCTTCGAATATAACTTAATAGGTTTTCCTTTAATTGAGTCTTCAAATGTAATCATAGCATCAGATCCAACTACAACCAAACGATGCTCCTTGAATGGGTGAAGCCAGCTTACAAAAATATGCCCCTCGACACCATTAGGATATTTTAATTGAGTTATTGTAGAGTCCTGAATTCCTTTTTGTAAAAAAGTACTGCCATTTGCTTTAATCGATTTAGGGTAAGATTCTGTAAAATATTGAAAAATGGAAATATCGTGAGGAGCTAAGCTCCAAAAGGCATTTTCTTTAGTTCTTACCTGTCCTAAGTTTAGGCGATTGCTATAGATGTACTGCAATTTTCCTATGCTGCCTTCATCAATTAAATTTTTTATCATTTTAATAGCTGGGTGAAAAAGCAAAACATGACCAACCATCAAGTGAACTTTATTTTCATTGGCTAAATTTACCATATTTTCAGCATCTTCAATATTGAGACATAGTGGTTTTTCTACTAAAATGTGCTTGCGGGATTTGATAATTTGAACGGCCACATCATGATGAGTTTCAGCAGGAGTAGCCACTATAAAACCAGAAAAATATTCCTCAGTCAAAGCTTCACTAACGCTTGAAAATGTTTTAACATATGGATACTCTTCGGCTATAAAATCAAGAAGATCTTTCTTTTTTTCAACAACTCCTCCTAGAGCATTCAGTTCGTGAAGGGTGCGGATATGGTTTTTCCCCCAATGGCCAGCACCTACAACGCAGATCTTAGTCCGTGACATTTAGGATTTCCAGAATATTATACAATAGTTTTTCCTTTAATTACATTGAAATAGATTAGATATAATTCAATCTCTACTTTGGCCTTGCTTACGAAAAGGAAAATTATGTTTAGATAAATCAATAAATTTCATTAAGCCTTGATTACTTTTTTGATTGAATTAGAAAATTTTCCACGAGTATCAATTATGATTGATGATTCTTTCTCAATTAAATCAAAATCAAAATCATCATGATCTGCCGCTAAAAGAACTAGATCTGCTGAATTCAATGTCTTTTTATTTAATGGCTTAGCAGTCATTTCTAGTTGGTATTTTCTTGTAATAGGAATCATTGGAAAATATGGATCGCAATAATCGACAATTGCACCTTTATCAATAAAGATTTTAATTAACTCCAGTGATGGAGATTCTCGCAAATCATCTATATTTTTCTTGTAGGCTAAACCTAGTATAAGAATTTTGCTTCCTTTAACTGATTTACCAATATTATTTAAGCTTTCTGTCACTTTTTGAGCCACATAATTTGGCATAGATGTGTTGATCTCACCGGCTAGTTCAATAAAACGAGTATTCATACCCATTTCTTTAGCTTTCCAGGTTAGGTAAAATGGGTCAATTGGAATACAGTGGCCACCTAAGCCAGGTCCAGGGTAGTAAGGTGTAAAGCCAAAAGGTTTTGTAGCGGCAGCATTAATAACTTCGTAAATATCTATATTCATTTTATCAGCAACCATTTTAAGTTCGTTGACCAAGCCAATATTTACTGCTCTATGAATATTTTCTAAAATTTTTGTCATTTCTGCAACTTTTGGCGATGATACCGGCACTGTTAAATCTACAATTTGATCATATAAAATTTGCGTTAATTCCAAGCAGTTCTCTGTAACCCCGCTAACTACTTTTGGAATAGTTTTAGTTGTAAAATCCTTATTACCAGGATCTTCTCTTTCAGGTGAAAAACCAATGAAAAAGTTTTCACCTATTTTAAAACCCGCACTTTCAATCGTAGGAGCTATTTCTTCTTCAGTTGTACCTGGATAAGTTGTGCTTTCTAAAACAAGAAGTTGATTTTCTTTTAAAAAGGGTTTGATATTTTCCAACGTTCCATGAATATAGCTCAAATCAGGTTCATTATGTACACCTAACGGAGTGGGAACACAAATGATAATAGCATCCACCTCAGCAATTTTACTAAAATCTGCTGATGCCTTAAATCCTTTAGCAGACATAGTGGCTATATCATCGCCTTTAATATGCTTGATATAAGATTTTCCAGAATTTAATAATTTTACTTTTTCCTCAATAATGTCAAAACCGGTTACAGGGAAACCCTCTTGCGAAAAACGAATTGTTAGAGGCAAACCAACGTAACCAAGACCGATTACTGCGATCTTAGAATCGCGTTTTTTTATATTTAGTGTTAGGTGCTCAATGCTTCCTTTAGACATAGATTTATCCATAAAATAGGGTTTTAATATTGATTCTTGATATACGCCTTAAAATAATGTTTATGCATGAGAAATGTATAAAAAATTATTTTCATATTTTATCGTATTTAGTTAATTCTTTTAATGTAAAAAATGATGATGATTATTTATTAGTATTTTCTATTTGTTCGAGTTAGGTAAATGAATAAAATTGAAAAAGATACAAGTGACAAAACATAAATTGTATTTACCATCATTAATGTGAATGAATATCTACCAAAAAATACTGGGTTTTTAGACTCGTGACTTAAGAAGAAAGGTAGGCCAATCAACATTAAACAACTAACAATAAAAGATATGCGTCGATCTTTAAAAAAATCATTAATTTTTTTCTTAGTTAAATGTTTTACCCGACGAAGTTTTTTTCTTTCATCCATATTAGAATTATTTAAAAAGGCACGAATGTAGCCAATCATTACGCCAAGCCCTAAACCAAGAATACCTGCAAGAATGATACTGCGCATTAATTTTTTATTTGTTGGACCAAGAGAGACTTGAGGCTTATCCCAAACTTGTATGATAGACGCTTCCTGCACTTCTTCAATTTTTGCCAATTCATATTGTTGTTTCAAAGTTAAATAAACACCCGTTTGGACCTCTACGTCTCTTTCAAGACGACCTTGCTCTAGTTGTAAAGCAGGAGAAGAAATCTGTCGGTTTCTTTCGTTAAATTCTTTAAGACTTTTTTCAGATAATTTTAGGACATTTTCAACCGAAGCAATGCGATCAGAAATAAAACCAGTTTTTTGATTAACTGTCTGGCTTTTATAAAAACGATTTAAATCTTCTAGTTCTGTCAATACGACGTCGGCTAATTGTTTTGCAAATAAGGGCTCATTTGCAGTCACTTTAACAGTGCTCCAAAGACCAGATGGGTCTTGGTCAAATTCTAACATTTTACTTAATGGACCTAAAGATTCAGTAATCAATGTATCCCGCTCAACTTTTGGCGACTTATTTCCGTGCGTTAAAATTGCTAGGAGAGGCAATTCTATTCCATATTCATTGGTATAAAACTTTTTTTGCAGGATCTTTTCTGCAAATGTTCTGCTTCGTAATAATTTAGGAAACAAAGATGGGCTTGATAGATCTGCTTGTACGCCGCTTGGTACATTAACGCCAAACTGGGAAGCTATACCTGCGAGGCCACCTAACTTACTACCGCCACCAGTCGCGGGTAAGATTACCGTAGCTGAACTAATATATTGGGGGATTTGAATGAATTGCACATAAATAAATGTTAGAAAAACAGAAGTGAATGTAGTTAAAAAAATGACTTTGAGATTCTCAGCAATAGTAAGGAGAGTGTCTGAAAGAGAAATTGAATCCTCATCAATATTATATATTGGGTATTGAGTATTAAGTTGAGGATTTACAGGTTGAGCTTGTGATTCAATATTCTCAGAATTGTCAAAAAGAGGTGGTTGCGTTTTGTTTAGCATTGACACCACATGATGAGGGACTTGATTGCGAGCCTTCCAGTTAGAGACAGCCTGAGGTGTGGTATTCAAAGTTCTCGCTATTTCTGCAAGGGTATTTACACCTCGAGAGGACATTATTTGTTCTAATTCATTAAAGTTCATTTATTTTTTCAATTTTTTATAGAAAACATTTAATCTAATCATAGCTGTTTTGAGAGTACAATAGCAGTAATCATTGAAGAAATGATAGAGGTCCAGTTAGTAGCAAACTGGGTGAGGTCAAATGGTTCTTCTGGTGGCTTTTCATTTACTATAATAGTAGCACCATCTTCGATATTAGGAGAGGAATACCATCTTTTAGGGCTCACAACACCGTTAGCATAAATAACAATAATACTTTTATCATTTCCCCTTTCAGTGATTCCACCAGCTGCATTAATATAATATCTCAGGTTACCACCTTTTCTATACTCAATAAACCCTGGGTTGTATATCTCACCGGAGACATTCACTGTTCTTGTGCTTTCCTTTACAACAATACTATCACCAGGCATTAGAGTAATACTTTCATTTTGCCAAGCTACCCTCACCTTGCTTTCATTGATTTCTTTAGCATTTTCAGCAATTCCTATTTTTCCAGGTTCTGTTGACAATATATCTTCAGACGTCTTTACATCAAAATATTTTTGATTTCTGTATATTGCAATTCCATTTTGTAGTGCTTTGGTAGTATATCCCCCTGCTCTATTTAATATGGATTGAAGTGTTTCATTATCCTGAATCAGGGGATAGGCGCCAGGAATGTTAACTTCACCAGTAACAGATATGTTTTCTTTTTCAAAATAATTTAAATTAGCATGTATAATGACCCTGTCAAGATTTTGAAGTAGAATGTCTTTTTTATTGCTTCCATTGTAAATCTCGTTCAAATCTAGGTTGATTACTTTTTCATAGCGCGAATCTGGATCTCTCCGGATAATTTCAGCCTGATTGTGATATACAGTTTTCCAAAAAGTGGGATCTTCAAAACCGCCTCCTAGTCTGAGAAGATCAATTAAAGTCATACCTTCATCATAATTATAGAGACCTGGGACTTTTACCTGCCCAATTATTTCAACTTGCTTTAGCTCAAAAAAAAGGTGACGAACAGTGATTAAATCCCCACTCTGTGAAGGAATTAATTTTGTCGCGTTTAAATCAACATAATGAGATTTATATATTTGGCCGTTTTTACGTTCATTTTTAGGTATTATTTTTCTAATACCTACATTTTCAGAAGCATTATAAGTCGGTCCACCTGCAGCACGAATTAAATCATATACAGTTTCTCCATTAATTGATTCGTAAATACCTGGATTGACAACAGCGCTATCAATAATGACGGTGGATTGTCGGGGGGGTACCAAAACTACGTCTTGGTCTCTTAATTGAATATTTGTAGATATGCTCCCTTCAAGAAAATATTCATAAAGATCTACGGTATATAATAATTTACCATTACGTTTAATCTTTATTCCTCTGAGCGAACCAGTAGTATCTACCCCACCTGCTTGTATTAAGCCGGTAATTACGGTGGAAAATGGATGAACAGGAAAAATACCAGGATATTTAACCTGACCCACAAAATTGACATTTATAGAGCGCAATTCTCCTAATGATATATCAATGTATGAAGATTGTGATGGACCATTCAGGGTGGCATATATTCTCCCAAATTGAGATTTTAGATATTTCTTAGCATCCTCAATGGTTTTTCCAGAAAGTATTAAGAGACCAACTTTTTCATCGTAAATTTTTCCATCTCGCGAGATAACATACGTTTGTCGAAGCTGGGTCTCACCCCACAAAGAAATAATAAGTTCATCACCAGGGCCTAAGAGATAGTTGGCAGGAGCAGGGAGATTTTCCCAAAAGGCGATAGAGTCTCGAGCAGTAAAAAAATCATAACCATAATGTTTTAATCCATCATCAAGTAAATCTTCCCTATCTGGTGGCGGTTGATATGGCGCAATTTGAACCCTAGTTGGTAAGCCTGTAATAGGATCAATTTCCTGAAGGCCTGTGTTCTCAATCTGAATATCCCCCTTTTCTTTTTGAAATTTTTCATATTCTGTCTTTAGCTTCTGCAAATCTTGCATAGATTGAGCTGGGAGGGTAGTGCTAACGAAAAAATACATGAAGAAATACACAAATTGTGTATACATTATGATTGGTTTTAGTTTGATATATTTCAATTTATTACTTTTCTGCTTTGTAAAGTTTAAGTGATATTATGTCAATAAAAAAACTTCTAGTTTCATTCTTATAAAAAAATATCGAAGAATATAATCTTTAATACCTCAAATTATACACAAAAATATAACTTATAAATATTTTATACACAAAATATAATTATTTATAAATATTTAATGTGATAATTAATATAATATTTTGTCTAATTTCATTTATTAATAATTATTAATAATCTATATTAATTAATAAATTTCACTTAGATACAACAAATTTAATAGATATAAATATTTTAAAATGAAAATTATAGTTACTGGTGGGTGTGGTTTTATTGGAAGCAATTTCATCCTTAAGGCGATCGATAGTATTAATGGTGCAGAAATTTTAAATATTGACAAACTCTCTTATGCTGGAAACTTAGAAAATTTGTCAAGCCTTCAAGATCATCAAAATTACCAATTTATAAGAGGTGATATATGTGATCCAAATTTTATAATTGATGTTTTTGACAACTTCAAACCATCTAAGGTTGTGCACTTTGCTGCAGAATCTCATGTAGATAAATCTATTGATGGCCCTATTGACTTTATAAATACCAATATTTTTGGAACAGCCAACCTTCTTCATGGTTCGTTTGTGCATTTTAAACAAAAATATCCAAATGAATTTCAATTCATTCATGTAAGTACAGATGAAGTTTATGGTTCGTTAGGTGAAAAGGGATTATTTACTGAAAATACACCATATGACCCTAAGTCGCCATATTCTGCATCTAAGGCAAGCTCTGATCACTTAGTTAGAGCATGGAGTAATACTTATAACATCAAATCAATTATTACAAATTGCTCTAATAATTATGGTCCATTACAATTTCCAGAAAAACTGATTCCGCTTACAATAACAAAATGTTTAGCTCATCAAAAAATACCAGTTTACGGTGATGGATCAAATATCAGGGATTGGCTTCATGTTTATGACCATTGCGATGCCTTGCTAACTGTCTTAAATAATGGAGTTAACGGTGAAACATATAACATAGGGGGTGATAATCAACGTACCAATATTGAAATTGTTAACCTTATATGTGAAATACTTGACGAAATCGCGCCTTCTGAGCTTTTTGATTCCTACAAAGAACTGATTCAATTTACCAAAGATAGACCGGGTCATGATTTCAGATATGCTATTGATTCTACAAAGATAAAAGAGGAGCTGGGCTGGACCCCTAAGGTAGAATTTGAAAAAGGATTGAAAAGCACTGTTAAGTGGTATTTGAAAAATAAAACATGGTGGAAAAAGCTAATCTTTTAAAAATCAAAAAAGTTTTATCTAACATTATATTATGAAAAGAAAATTAATACTATTACGCCATGGTGAAAGTCAGTGGAATTTGGAAAATAAATTTACAGGTTGGATCGATGTAAATTTAACAAAAAAAGGCGTTATTGAAGCCCAAAATGCTGGTTCATTAATTCTTGAGAATAATTTAGATATAGACATTGTTTATTGCTCTTACCTTAAGAGAGCTATTGATACTTGTAAAATATGTCTAAATCAGATGAATGCTGAAGAATTGAAGATAAAATACGACTGGAGATTAAATGAAAGGCACTACGGCGCTCTTCAAGGTCTAAACAAATTTGAGACCGCAAAAAAATATGGTCAAGAACAAGTTTTAAAATGGAGGAGAAGCTATGACACCCCACCTCCAAGAATGAATCTAAATGATAAGAAGCACCCTGCAAATGATAAACTTTACAAGAATATCGATCCAAATCTACTACCAAGCGCAGAATCGTTAAAAGACACTCTCATTAGAGTAAAGCCTCTAATATTAAGCGAAATATTTCCACAAATTGAAAAAGGTTCAAATGTATTAGTAGTTGCTCATGGTAATTCATTGAGGGCAATTTTTAAAATAATTAAAAATATTTCTGATGAAGAAATTGTAAAGTTAAATATTCCCACAGGATCGCCCTACATTATGGAAATAAATGAAAAATTAAATATCTCTGATGAAAAATATTTAGGAGATATAGATGATATAACTAAAAAGACATTGGAAGTACAAAATCAAGGAATATATACTGACTAAGCAAGAGAATTTAGTGAATCAATAATTTGGTCTTGGTCATTTCTTTTGAGATAGGGATGCATTGGAATAGATATAATTCTATTTGATATGTCTTCTGAAATAGAAAAATCGCTTTCTGAGTAACCATATTTTTTATAACCTTTTTGTAAGTGCACTGGAATTCTGTAATAAACCATTGTTGGTATATTATTTTCTGCTAATTTTTTCATCAAAATATCTCTTTTGACATTATCAGGAAGTAAAATAGAATACTGAGCCCATGATGAATAATATTTATTTGGTATATGAGGAGAAATAAACATTTTGTTTATATTTTGTGTATAATATTTTGCTGCATTATTTCTTAATTTAAGCTCTTTATCAAAAATATCTATTTTTTCGAGTAGAACAGCAGCTTGAATAGTATCTAATCTACCATTAATACCAATACGTACATTCTCATATTTATCTTTTCCCCCTCCATGAACACGTATTGATTTCATTTTTGAAGAAAGATAGTCGCTATTTGTAAAAATTGCTCCACCATCACCATAGCAGCCTAAGGGCTTTGCTGGAAAAAAAGATGTTCCTGATACATCTCCAAATGAACCTGCCCTTTTTTCATTTATTTTTCCTCCAAAACCTTGCGCTGCATCTTCAATAACAATCAAATCATTTTCCTTAGCAAATTTCTCTATTAATCTGTATCTAGCTGGTAAACCAAATAAGTCAACAGGCATTATGGCTTTCGGTTTTAAGTTTTTTGAAAAAGCAAACTCTAATGAGCTAGATAGTTCTTCTGGATTAATATTAAAAGTTTGATCGTAAATATCGCAAAAAACTGGTGTAGCGCCTACAAGAGCTATCACTTCTGCAGTAGCAATATATGTAAAAGGTGTGGTTATTACTGCATCTCCAGGTCCAATATCTGCTGCCAATAAAGGTATAAGTAAGGCATCTGTGCCAGAAGAACAGCTAATACAGTGCTTTACGTTAACATAATCTGCTAATCGCTCTTCCAGTTCGAGAACCTCTGGCCCCATGATGTATTTACCATGATCAAGTATTTTCTTCATTCGAAGATCAATTTTTTCTCTGATTTCTTTTTGCTGGCTCTTTAAATCAATGAATTGCATTTTATCTCGTTTGTTTCTCTCTTTTTAAACAATAAATTTTAATATAAAATGAAAATAAAAAAAGCTAATGAACGAAACTAATTTAGAATTAAAAGACCAAGCAAACAATTACCCTTCGTGGCAATTAACAAATAGGCAAATATGTGACCTAGAGTTAATTCTTAATGGTGGTTTTGATCCTTTGAATGGATTTTTATCAAAAAATGATTATGATTCTGTTTTAAAAGAGATGAGGTTGAATAATGGAATTTTATGGCCTCTACCCATTACATTAGATGTTGATGATGAATTTGCAAAAACAAATTACAATGCATCAAAAATTGCTCTTAGAGATAAAGAAGGTTTTGCTCTTGCAATATTGACAATTTCTGATATTTGGAAACCCAATTTAAATCATGAAGTAAAATCAATTTTTGGAACCTTGGACACCAAACATCCAGGGGTTAATCATATTCTCAATATTGGAAATAACAACTATGTTGGTGGAAATTTAGAAATGATTTCTTTACCCCATCATCATGACTATAATGATTTTAGACATGACCCTGATGATTTAAAACATTATTTTAAGTCAAAGGGGTGGGATAAAATTGTAGCATTTCAAACTAGAAATCCCCTTCATAAGGCACATTTTGAGCTTACTAAAAATGCAATGCGTGAACTGGATGCCAATATTTTAATCCACCCCGTAGTTGGGCTTACTAAACCTGGAGATGTTAATCACTATACGCGAATGCGGTGCTATCAACATATAATGAATGAATATCCAAAAAATTCTGCAAAACTAAGCCTTTTGCCCTTAGCAATG
>MDSW01168783.1_pt1 | contig 45312 bp, 46 predicted proteins | sample 811171 | NCBI WGS metagenome assembly MDSW01 (sample SAMN05326641, study PRJNA326480) | marine metagenome | isolation source: seawater | place: Atlantic Ocean: North West | collected 2012
CCATTTTCCAAAAATCATTGCAGCTAAAGCCAAGTATCCTCTTCCTGCAGACATCTCTCTAAAGAAATTAGCATTAACAGCAGTAGATAAGTGTGCTCCTGCAAAAGCAATTAAAACACCATTAATTGCAAGTGCTTTATACCTCATTAAAAAAACATTAATTCCAGCAGTATCAACTGCGCTAGGGTTTTCTCCTACAGCCCTAACTCGTAATCCAAAACTAGTTTTAAATACTACCCAGTAAACAATTGGAACTAAAATATATGATAAATAAACAAATATGTAATGACCACTAAGTATATCGCTGTAGACTAAACCAATAATTGGAATCTCTTGTAAGGAGTCAGCAAAAGGTAATGTAATTTCTAAAAAACGTTGCTCATCTGTCAGTGTTGGTGTTAAACCTGCTTGTCCAAACCAAGCAGCAGCTAGTGCAGTTGTCAAACCAATTATTAATATATTTATTGCAACACAAGATACAACTTGATCGCCTTTATGAGTTACTGATGCAAAACCGTGTAACATTGATAAACTCACACAAACCACAATAGCCATCAATAATCCAATCCATGGATTGCCAAAATAATAAGAACAAACTGCAGATACAAAAGCAGCCATCAACATTTTACCTTCCAAACTAAAGTCTATAACACCTGATCGTTCAGCAAATATGCCAGCCATTGCAGCAAAAACTAGCGGAGTAGAAATTCTTAATGTCGAATTTGTAAGAGAGGCTATGTCTGATAAAAATTCCATTAAAGATTGGACTTTCTATTAAGCCTGTTTACAAAAAAACTTTCAATTTGTGGTCTAAATAAATTTTCTAATGCGCCACTAAATAAAATTATAACTCCCTGAACAGCAACAAACATATATCTAGTTATATTTGGCATATCGAAAGTAACTTCTGATCCTCCCTGATATAAAATACCAAACAAGAATGCAGCTGGAAAAATACCTATTGGATGGCTTCTTCCCATTAATGCTACAGCAATACCAGTAAATCCATATCCAGCAGGAAAGCCTGCAACTATTTTGTGATGAACACCTAAAATTTCATTAATACCTAAAAGACCAGCTAAACCACCTGAAATTAACATAGCAATAATTATGTTTTTATATGGTGAAATGCCTGCATAAATCGCAGCTTGTGTATTGTGCCCAACTGCCCTCATTTCATAACCCCATTTTGTTTTCCATACAAAAAACCAAACAAAAATTGATGCTGCAATTGCTAATAAAAAAGAAATGTTGAGAGGAGAGTATCTTATTTTGATGCCAAATAAGCCTGCAAATTCCTTAAAAGTTGGAAACCAAATTTCTTTAGGAAGTGCAACCGTATGAGGACCCATTTGTTTCATATCTCGAATTACATCTACTAAAAGAAAAACCATTAAAGAAGATGCGATAAAATTAAACATAATAGTTGTTATAACAACGTGACTACCTCTTTTGGCTTGTAAATAAGCAGGGATGAAAGCCCACGCTGCTCCAAAAACAACCGCTCCTGCAATTGATAAAAGCCAAACAATAGGTACTGGTAAAAAACTAACATTAATTGCCACAAGAAAAACACCAAGGCCACCGATATAAGCTTGCCCCTCACCGCCAATGTTAAAAAGACGACAATGAAATGCAACTGCAAAAGCTAAACCAGTAAAAATAAAGTTAGTTGTATAATATAGTGTATAAGCAAAACCATCTAAGTAACCAAATGATCCATAAATAATTAATTTTACAGCTTGAACTGGGTTTTCTCCAGCAACAAAGATAAACAAAGCTGAAATTAGCAAAGCTAAAGTTAAGTTTACTAATGGTACTATTAAATTTGATACCCACCAAGGTACTTTAGATTTATCTACAGCTGTGGCCATTAAGCAACTCCCGCCATCAATAATCCAAGCTCTCTATCAGTTACGTCTTTGTTAACTCTCTCTCCAACTATATTTCCGTCAAACATAACGAGTATTCTGTCCGATAAAGATAAAACTTCATCAAGCTCAACTGATACTAGCAATATTGCCGCTCCTTTATCACGCATATCAATTAGTCTTTGATGAATAAATTCAATCGCTCCTATATCAACTCCCCTTGTTGGTTGACCAACTAAGAGAATTACAGGATTTTCATTTAACTCTCTACTTAAAATAATTTTTTGTTGATTGCCTCCAGAAAAATTACTAGTGATGAGTTGGGGTGATCTTGGTCTAACATCATACTCTTTCATAACTTTTTTTGAAAAAGAGAGAATATCATTATCTCTAAGAATAGAAGATTTTGAATAAGGTTCCTGATCATGATAACCAAAAATTAAATTTTCATATGCTTTAAAATCTGTAACCAAGCCCATTCGTTGACGGTCTTCAGGAACATGAGCAAGACCTTTTTCTTTTAATTGTCTAGGATCAAGCAGGTTGTCTTTATCAGAAATTTTTTCACCATTTAAATAAATTTCACCCGATTCAACTTTTCTAATACCTGAAAGAGCTTCTAATAATTCTGTTTGACCATTACCTGTTACACCGGCTAAACCTAAAATTTCACCAGAGCGAATTTCAAGACTAACATTTTTTACTCTTGTAACATCAAGATCATCTTTGACTTTTAAGTTTTCAACTTTAAACACTACATCACCAAATTTAGCTTCTGATTTATTTAGTCTTAAAAGAACACTTCTTCCCACCATCATTTCAGCTAATTTTTCTTTATTAGTATCAGTTGTTTTTGTATGTCCCACAACTTCACCCTGACGCATTACAGACACTTCGCTTGTTAGGTCCATAATTTCATTAAGTTTATGTGTGATTAAAACAATTGTTTTTCCTTCATCTTTTAAAGAACGTAGTATTTTAAACAACTCATCAACCTCTTGTGGGGTAAGTACACCCGTTGGCTCATCAAGAATAAATATTTCTGCACCACGATACAATGACTTTAAAATTTCAACCCTTTGACGAAATCCAACTGATAAGTCAGAAATAACAGAGTCTAAATCAATTTTTAATTTATATGTATCACATAAATTTTTTAGATCATCTTTTGCTTTTTTTAATTTTTCACCAAAAATAAATTCTCCCTCAAATCCCAAAACTATATTTTCTAGAACTGTAAAATTTTCTACTAACATGAAATGTTGGTGAACCATACCAATGCCATTTTCAATTGAGTCTCTAGGTGATCTAAGCTTTATTTCTTTTCCATTTACACTAATTGATCCTGAGTCAGCTTGATACAAACCATACACAATACTCATTAATGTTGATTTACCAGCGCCATTTTCCCCAATTACACCGTGAATTGTTCCGTGATTAATTTTCAGATTAATATTTTTATTGGCCTGAACATGACCAAAGGATTTATTGATATTTTTTAGTTCAAGTATAGGCGAGACCATAAATTTAAACTTTTATTTTTGGTCTCACCTTAAATTTTTTTTTTTACTCTTGTGACCAATCAGCAACAGCTATGGAACCACTTATAATTCCTGCAGAAGCAGCTTCAACTGCAGCCTCCATTTCAGCAGTTACTTGACCGTCTTTAGTTGCATATCCAACCATTCCTTCAGCAAGTCCAAGAATATGAATTCCTGATTCAAAACGTCCTGATTCTGTTTTTTGAGCTTGCTCAAAAATAGTTAGATCTAAACGTTTCAACATAGAAGTTAACATATTTCCTGGATGCATCCAATTTTGATTCGTATCAACGCCAATGCCTAAAATTCCTGCATCTGCAGCAGCTTGAAGAACGCCGATTCCTGTTCCACCAGCCGCTTGGTATACGACATCAGCACCACCATCAATTTGTGCTTTAGTTAATTCTGCACCCTTTGTTGGATTATTCCATGCTTCTGGAGTTGTGCCAGTCATATTCGCTAAAATTTCTATATCAGGATTAACATGCAGTGCGCCTTGTTCATAACCTCCCTGGAATTTTCTAATTAATGGAATATCCATTCCACCAACAAAACCTATTGTTCCAGATTTTGATGCCATTGCCGCTATCATCCCCACTAAAAAAGAACCTTCGTGTTCTTTATAACAAGCTTGATAAATATTGCTTGCAGGATCGTCTACCCAACAAACATCAACAGCAACAAAGTTAATATCTGGATATTGTGGAGCTATTGCTGCGACAGCATCTGCTTGAGCAAAACCCATTGCAACAATTAAGGTAGCACCTCTATCTGCAACTTTTCTCATTCCTTGCTCAATTTGTGTGTTGTTAGCTGCCTCAAACTCAACCATGTCCCAACCTAGTTCATTTTGAACTCTTAATGCGCTTTCATATGCTAACTCATTAAATGATTTGTCAAATTTACCACCCGAGTCGTATATGACACCAATTTTGTTTGCAATCGAACTTGTTGAGAAAACAAGAGCGAAAGAAACAAAAAAAATACTAAAAAGTTTTTTCATACCAAAAATCTCCCTTTTTTTTTGAATTATAGATAATTCCTTGATAACATTTTTATTAGAAAAAAAAATTAATTTAAAAATGAGATGGTGGATAAATTGAAGAATTTACTATCTAAGTACCCATATATCTGTCACCGGCATCTCCTAAGCCAGGAACGATATATTTCTTTTTATTCAAACCCTTATCAAGACTGCATGTAAAAATATTAAGCTGTTTATGTCTTTTGCTTAAGTTTTTAATGCCTTCTGGGGAGGCTAATAATGATACTAGAGTAATATTGCTAATTTTGACACCTTTTTTTCTTATCAGTTCAATAGCAGCTGAAGAAGAATTTCCTGTTGCCAACATGGGATCAAGGACAAATATTTTTTTATTATTTACTTTTGGCAACTTACATAAATATTCTACAGGCTGATAAGTCTGCTCATCTCTATACAAACCAATATGACCCTTCTCTACGTTAGGTAAAAATTTTACGAATCCCTCAACCAGCCCCAATCCAGCTCTCAATATTGGAACAATGATAATGGGGTCCTTGATATCAAGTCCATTAGTTTTGGTTATAGGTGTTTGAATAGATATTCTTTTATATTTTAAATGCTTTAAAACCTCTCCAGCAATTAAATAACTAATTTCATTCATAGTTTGCCTAAATATAGAATTTGAGGTCTTCTTATTTCTCAAAATTGTTAATTTATATTCTATGAATGATGATTTGATTAATGTAAGCATTGTTTTTTTATTAATTATAGTTAATTTAATCTAAGAGCAATGCGGATATTATTATTTCTGACATTTATTATAGTACAATATGGCTGTACATCAGTTGAAGTAGCTAAAGAAGTCACTAAAGTTTCAAAAAGTATCAAAACTTCAGTAGAAAATATTACCAAAAAAAATACTGAAAATGAGGATATTGAAAAAATTGATAAAGAAACAACAGAGGAAATATCAATTGAAAAAGAAAAAGAAATTTTAAAAATTGAACAGAAAAAAGAAAAAAAATTAGTTAAAGAGCAAAAAAAAATAATTAAAATAAATTTTGTGGGAAAAAACTTAAATGAGATAAATTTATTGTTAGGAAAAGAAAATTTACTTAGAGTGGACGGAAACATGACAATCGTTAGGTTTGATAAAAAAAAATGTAGATTGTTTATGTTTTTTAACTCAAGTACAAAAAATTCTAAGGTTGAGTATTTTGAAATGAGAGATCAACAAGGCAATCTAATAAAAACTAAAGAAAAAATTCAAGTTTGTTATAACAATTTTAAACTAAGTTAGCTTATTTCAAAAAGCAAATCTTTTGCATCGACATTTTCACCTGTATTAACTTGAATATTATTTATTGTTCCACTTTTTTCTACAATAATTGTAGTTTCCATTTTCATTGCTTCAATAATTAGCACTTTGTCACCTTTAATAACTTTGTCACCATTTTTTAAAAATATTTGAGATACTTGTCCCGGAAGAGGTGAGCCAAAATGATTTTGGTTGTTAGGATCTGCTTTAAGCTTCGATAAACTAGATTCAATAAATGATTCATCAAGAATTTCTATAGTTCTTGGTTGGCCATTAAGCTCAAAAAAAACAGAGCAGTATCCGTCTGGCTTGGTTTTTCCTCTAGTTAAATAACGAACAATAAGCGACTTACCTTCATCAATTTTTAATGAATATTCTTTATCAGTCTGTGGTCCATAAAAAAATAATGGGGTCGGTAATATTGAAGGATCGCTAAATTTTTTTTGGAAATTTATAAAATCTATAAAAACTTTGGGATACATCAAGTATGAGGCCAATTGTTGATCACTTATTGATTGTTCAGTTATTTTTTCAACTTTATTTTTTACATCCTTAAGATTAGTGGATGGCAATGTTTCACCCGGTCTGCCTTTCAGAGGCTTTAGATTTCCAAGAATTCTTTCCTGCAACTCTTTTGGAAATCCACCGTAAGGCACACCTAATTCACCTCTAAAAAATTCGATTACTGATTTTGGAAAAGTGATTTCTTTTTTTGTGTCTAAAATATCAGAAGCTGATAAATCATTAGCTATCATATATAAAGCCATATCGCCTACAACTTTAGAAGATGGAGTGACTTTTACAATATCGCCAAACATTTTGTTTACATCAGCGTAAGTTGCAGCAACCATACCCCATTTACTTGTATTAATTCCTAGAGATTTTGCTTGTGCCTTTAAGTTAGTAAATTGTCCTCCTGGCATTTGATGTGAATAAACATCTGAGCTTCCACCCTTAAAATCAGTTTCAAAGGGAGAATAGTTTTTTCTTACTTCTTCCCAATATAAAGAGGCGGAACGAATATGATCTTCATTAAGTTTATAATTTTCTTGTTTTGAATTAATGATGTTGGCTATAGAACCTAATGCTGGTTGGGAAGTTAATCCGCTCATTGAATCCATTGCCAAATCTACTATATCTACTTTAGAATCTATTGCGGCTATAACGCTGGCTGAAGACGTTCCAGATGTATCATGAGTATGAAAATGGATTGGAAGATTAGTTGAATTTTTTATTTCATTAATTAATAATTTTATGGCATTTGGCTTACAAATTCCTGCCATATCTTTTATAGCTATTATATTTACTCCCAACTTGTCTAATTTTTTAACTAAATCAATATAATATTTTAACGTATATTTATTTTCTTTAGGGTTCGTAACATCATTGGTATAGCAAATTGCACCTTCACATATTTTGCCAGATTTTTTTACTTCATCTATTGCAACCTGCATGTTTTCAACAAGATTAAGTGAATCAAATATTCTAAAAATATCTATACCAGCATTTGCAGCTTCTTTTATAAAATAGCGAACTACATTATCTGGATAATTTTTATATCCTACTGCGTTTGCACCTCTAAACAACATTTGTTTTAAAATGTTAGGCGTTCTTTCATTTAATTTTTCTAATCTTTGCCAAGGATCCTCCTTCTGAAAACGCATAGCAGTATCAAAGGTAGCGCCACCCCAACATTCTATTGAAAATAATTCTGATAGATTTTTTGAATAAAATTCAGCAATGTTAATAATGTCTTCCGTTCTCATTCTAGTAGCTAACAATGACTGATGAGCATCTCTCATTGTGGTGTCAGTTATAAAGGTGCCTTGAAAATCCTTAATGTATGAAGAAAATTTTTCTGGACCTGAAGATTGTAATTTTTTTACAAAATTGTTAGGAAGAATAGAGTTTTTGCATAAAGGAATATAAGGGTCAGTTGGCTTTTTTAAAATTTTTGTTTTAGAAACTTCCTCATTGCCATTTACAATAACTTTTCCTAAATAAGAAATAATTTTAGACGCGCGGTCTTTTTTTGGTTTAAAATTATATAAACTTTTGTCAATATCAACATAATTTGTATTATATCTGCTATCAATAAAATCTTTATGGTTAATTAATGATTCCAAAAAAACCAAGTTAGTTTTAACACCTCTTATTCTAAATTCTCTCAGCGCGCGGTCCATGCGCTTGATACAATCTTCCTTATTATTGGCCCAAGATGTTACTTTAACTAATAATGAATCGTAATATGGAGTAATAACTGATCCAGAGGCAGCTGTAGCTCCATCAAGACGAATTCCAAAGCCTGATGCAGATCTGTAAGTAATAATTTTTCCATAATCAGGCATAAAATTATTTAAGGGGTCCTCAGTTGTAATGCGACATTGAATAGCAAAACCATCTAAACTAATATCTTCTTGCAAGGGCAGAGAATTGTTTTCACCAATTTTATGACCTTCTGCAATTTTAATTTGAGCTTTTACGATATCTATTCCAGTAACTTCCTCTGTTACTGTATGCTCCACCTGGATTCTTGGATTGACCTCTATAAAATAAAAATCATTACTTTTTTTGTCTAATAAAAATTCTACTGTTCCTGCGCCAACATAATTGACTTTTTGAGCAATTGAAATTGCTGCATCACAAATTTTGTTTCTTAATTTATTGTCAATAAAATCTGCAGGGGCTCTTTCTATTATTTTTTGATGACGCCTTTGAATAGAACAATCCCTTTCGAATAAGTGCACGATGTTGCCGTATTCATCTCCTAAAATTTGAACCTCTATATGAGCGGCGTCTTCTAAATATTTCTCTAAAAAAATTTCATCTTTTCCAAAAGCTTTCTTTGCTTCACTGCGGGCTTCATCAGTCTGTTTTAAAAGTTCGCTTTCATCATGAACTACCCTCATGCCTCTGCCTCCACCACCCCAACTTGCTTTGATCATTAAAGGATAACCAATATTTTTTGCACTAGTTTGTAAATTTTGTAATTCTTTTTCTTGAATGATTTTAGAAGGAATTATTGCAACACCTGCTTCCTTTGCTACTTTTTTTGCTTCAATTTTATTTCCTAGTTTTTTTAGTATTTCTGCATTGGGGCCTATAAATATAATATCATTTTGCTTACATGCTTCAGCAAAATCAGGATTTTCAGATAAAAATCCATAACCAGGGTGTATAGCGTCAACTTTTGCTTTTTTTGCTATCTTTATAATTGAAGGAATATCTAAGTATGCTTGAATTGGACCTTTATCTCCACTTAAAAGATAACTCTCATCTGTTTTAAATCTATGTAAAGCAAACCTATCTTCCTTGGAATAAACAGCAGCTGTTCTTATTCCAGATTCTTCAGCTGCTCGAAAAATTCTAATAGCTATTTCACTTCTATTCGCAGCTAATATCTTGTTAATTTTTTTCATTCTTATTTTTATAGTTACAAAAATTTAAAACAGTGCATTCACCACAAATTGGATTTTGCGATTTGCATGTATATCTTCCATGCAAAATAAGCAAGTGATGGGCGCTTTTTAACCATTTTTTTGGAATAATTGATTCTAGTTTTTTTTGAGTATCGTCTGGATTTTTTGTTTTGACTAATCCTAAACGATTAGACACACGAAAAACATGTGTATCAACAGCTATTCTAGGAATGTTTAAAATTTCATTTTGATAAACACTTGCTGTTTTGTTTCCAACACCAGGCAAGCTTGTCAAGAATTCAAATTCATTTGGAATTTTACTATTATATTTTTCAATCAGTATTTTTGATAAATTAATTATGTTTTTTGCTTTTGAATTGTAGAGTCCGATGGTTTTTATATAGTGCTTAAGCTTATTTTCACCAAGAGCAACCATGTCTTTGGGTCTTTTAACAATCTTAAAAAGTTCTTTTGTAGATAAATTAACTGACTTATCGGTAGCTTGGGCAGACAAAACAACAGAAACAAGAAAGGTATAAGGATTTTTGTATTTTAATTCTGTTTTGGGGTTTGTTATATTTTTACTTAAATTTTGAAAAATTTTATTAATTTTTTCAGTACGCATATTTTGATCAATAATACTACTATTTCCTAATAAATATTTAAAATTTTTTTACTTAATTTTCAAAAGATCAAACATATCAAATAAGCCATTTTTTTTTCTGAATAGAAAAATAGCTCCTTCTATAGCACCGCTAACAAAAATAGTTCTGTTATTAGCTTTGTGTACTAAATCAATTCTATCATTTGTGCCAATAAAGCTTACGGTATGTTCTCCTGCTATTTCTCCTCCTCTAGTAACAGAAAAACCAATATCTCCTTTTTTTCTTTTTGTTTTTTTATTTGTGCGATCCATTACTTTTTTTTTATCTAAATTTACTTTTCTACCTTTAGCAACATATTCGCCTAAAGAAAGAGCGGTACCTGATGGGGCATCTATTTTATACTTATGATGTGTTTCAGAAATTTCGATATCATAATCTGTATCATTTAATATTGAAGCTGTTTGTTGAACAATATTAAAAAGTAAATTTACACCAAGGCTCATATTCGATGACATTAAAATAGGAATTTTTTTGGAGAAAACTTTTATTTTATTTTTAAGATTAGAATTAATACCTGTTGTGCCGATTACTACAGCCGTCTTATTTTTAGAAGCAATTTTTATATTTGATAATGTTGAATTTGGAGTAGTAAAATCAATTAAAACATCAGCCTTTTTTATAATTTGATCAGCATCACTTGTAACTAGAAAACTGGATTTTATGTTTGTAATATCACTTATTTTTTTATTAATACTGACGTGAGATTTATGTTCATATCCTCCAACAAATATTAAGCGTTTGTCTTTAATAATTTTTCTAGTTATCTCTTGTCCCATACGACCAAGACATCCTGCAACAGCTACTTTTATTTTTGTCATATTAAAACTTATACTTATGAGTTTATTAATTGAAAAGCAATTAAGTTAAATCTTCCCAAACTTCTTTTATTTTCTTAAAAAAACTTTGAGATTTTGGGCTGTGGGTTTTTGAAATTCCTCCTTCTTTCTCAAATTCTGCTAAAATTGATTTTTGCTTAGAGGTAAGATTAACAGGAATTTCAACATTTGTTTCTATATACATGTCGCCTCTTCTATTTTGCCTTAGAATACTCATGCCTTTTCCCCTTAATCTAAATTGAGTTTCAGATTGTGTTCCTGGAGGTATAGTGAGTCTAGCTTTTTTGCCTTCTATAGTAGGCACTTCTATTTCTCCTCCCAAAATAGCTGTAATTATTGAAATTGGTATTTGACAAAATAAATTTTTATCTTCTCTTTCAAAAAGAATATCTTTTTGTACATCAACAAAAATGTATAAATCTCCATTGCCAGCACCTCTTTGGCCTGGCTCTCCCTCTCCTGAAACTCTAATTCTTGTGCCAGTATCTACGCCAGAAGGAATAGTTATCGAAATAGTTTTTTGTTTTTTTATTTGTCCTGTTCCACTACACTTTAAACAAGGATTTTTTATTGATGAACCCTCCCCTCCACAAGTTGGGCATGGTCTTTCAATAGAAAAAAAGCCAGAAGTTGATCTAACTTTTCCATGACCATCACAAGTTGAACATTTGCTTGGGCCAGACTTATCAGCACTTCCTGTAGCGTTACAAGCATCACAATCTATGTATCCAGGAATTCTTATTTCAGTTTTTTTTCCATTAAAAGCATCTTGAAGTGATATAGACATATTATATCTAAGGTCGCTTCCTCTTGAAGGCCCCCTATTTCTTGAAGAAGAGCTAAAACCTCCGCCAAAGAATTCTTCAAAAATATCTGAAAACCCTCCAGCAAAATCCCCGAAGCCTTGAGGTCCCCCTGTGCCGCCCTGTCTAAATGCGTCATGCCCATATTGATCATATGCAGCTCTTTTTTGAGGATCTTTTAATATTTCATAAGCAGCGCTAGCTTCTTTAAATTTTTTTTCAGATTCTTGATTGCCTTTGTTGCGGTCTGGATGATGCTTCATAGCAAGCTTTCTATATGATTTTTTTATTTCATCGTCGCTTGCATTTCTTGAAACTCCGAGTATTTCATAGAAATCTTTATCGGCCATCCAAACCTCTCTAATTTAAAAAATCAAAATGAATTAATCTTTTTTATTTTCATCAACCTCTTCAAACTCAGCATCAACGACCTTTTCATCATTTTTTTTGTCTGATGAAGGCTCTTCGCCGGAAGGGTCAGGTTGCGGAGATTGATTTTGAGGATCTTGTTTGTAAATTGCCTCTCCTAATTTCAAAGAAGATTGAACGAGAGCTTCAGTTTTTGATTTGATTAATTCAAGATCTTCTCCATCTTTAACCTTTTTTAACTCTTCTATATCTTCTTCTATTTTCTTTTTATCCCCTTCTGAAACTTTATCACCATGCTCCTTGATATTTTTTTCTGACTCATTTATTAATCCGTCAGCTTGGTTACGTGAATCAACAAGTTCTCTTTTCTTTTTATCTTCCTCCGCATTTTCTTCAGCTTCTTTAACCATGCGATCAATTTCATCATCGCTGAGACCTCCTGAAGCTTGTATACGAATTTGTTGTTCTTTTCCTGTTGCTTTATCTTTTGCTGAGACATTAACAATTCCATTAGCATCAATATCGAAAGTCACTTCAATTTGAGGCATCCCCCTCGCTGCTGGTGGTATACCAACTAAATCAAATTGCCCTAGAAGTTTGTTGTCAGAAGCCATTTCTCTTTCTCCTTGAAAAACTCTTATTGTTACGGCATTTTGATTATCTTCTGCAGTTGAAAAAACTTGGCTTTTTTTAGTAGGAATAGTTGTATTCTTATCAATAAGACGAGTAAATACACCGCCCAAAGTTTCTATACCCAAGGATAAAGGAGTAACGTCAAGAAGTAAAACATCTTTAACGTCTCCTTGTAGAACGCCTCCTTGAATTGCCGCTCCAGTTGCAACAACTTCATCAGGGTTAACGCCCTTATTAGGCTCTTTACCAAAAAAGTTTTTTACCAGCTCTACTACTTTAGGCATACGTGTCATGCCGCCAACTAATATTACATCATCGATATCTGATGCTTTTAGGCCCGCATCCTTTAAGGCTAATTCGCAAGGTTTTAAACTTTTAGTTAATAAGTCTCCAATTATTGCTTCAAGTTTTGCTCGTGATAATTTGATTGTTAAATGTTTTGGGCCGTTAGCATCAGCAGTGATAAATGGAAGATTAACTTCTGTTTCGGTGCTACTTGATAATTCTATTTTTGCTTTTTCAGCAGCTTCTTTTAGCCTTTGAAGGGCTAATTTATCTTGTCTTAAATCAATACCATTATCTTTTTTAAATTCATCCGCTAGGTAGTTGATAATTTCTAAATCAAAGTCCTCACCTCCTAAATGCGTATCTCCATTTGTAGATTTAACTTCAAATACTCCGTCACCTATCTCTAGTATTGAAATATCAAAAGTGCCTCCACCTAAGTCATATACAGCTACTGTTCCTGATTTTTTTTTGTCTAGACCATAAGCTAATGCAGCTGCTGTTGGCTCATTAATAATTCTAAGCACTTCTAGGCCTGCAATCTTTCCTGCATCTTTAGTTGCTTGTCTTTGTGAGTCATTAAAATACGCTGGGACTGTAATTACAGCTTGTGTAACAGGTTGTCCCAAATGACTTTCTGCAGTCTCTTTCATTTTTTGCAATATAAATGCACTAATCTGACTTGGGCTGTACTTTTCTCCTCTAGTTTCTACCCAAGCATCTCCATTATCACCTTTAATTAATTTATACGGAACTAGCCCACTATCTTTTTTAACTATTTCATCTGAAAAGTTTCTACCAATTAATCTTTTTATAGCAAACAAAGTGTTTTCGGGATTGGTTACTGCCTGACGTTTTGCTGATTGCCCAACTAGTTTTTCTTTTGATTCAGTAAAAGCTACCATTGATGGGGTTGTTCTGGCGCCTTCCGAATTTTCAATTACTTTTCCTTCTTTTCCTTCCATGACAGCTACGCAGGAATTTGTAGTGCCAAGATCTATACCTATAACTTTTGCCATATTTTTACTTTAGTCCTTTTATATAATATTACTTAAATCCTTGATCTCTCAACTATTCTTATTGGAATATGGGAAAGAACAGCAAAATTACAAGGATTGAACTAAAAAAAACTTAAAAATTATCCCTTTTTGCCTTCTTTATCAGATTTTTTGGATACTCCAACCATAGAAGGTCTAAGCAATCTATCATGCATAATATATCCGCTCTGCATTTCTTCGACAACAGTTCCTTCGTCAACTTCATTATTCTCTATTTCAACCATGGCTTGATGAAAATTATGATCGAATTTTTCATTTAAAGCATTAATTTTTTTTACACCATGTTTTTCTAATATGGTTGAAAATTCTTTTTGAACCATATTTAGACCATCTATTAAGTTTTTGACAGATTCAGAAATATTTTCTTCTTTTGATATGATTTCCAAAGCACGAGATAAATTATCATCAGGCATGAGTATGTCTCTAGCTAGATGAAAACTGCCGTACCTAATAGAATCTATTTTTTCCTTATCAGCTCGTTTTCTTAAATTTTCCATTTCAGCTAAGAGTCTTAATTTTTCATCTCTAAGTTGTTCTATTTCTAGTTTTAATTCATCTTCTTTAGAGTTTTTTAAATTTTTTTCTTTCTCAGATTCTACGTTTTTGGTTTTATCTTCTGATTCAGTGTCTACATGATTTTCTGTTTTATTTTTTTCATTTAAATTTTTTTTATTATTTTGAATCATATCCTCATCTATTTTATCGTTATCTTTTTGATTGGCTTTATCTTTTTTTATATCTTTTTCAGTCATCAACTTAAAACCTTTCCAACTATTTTTGATGTATAGTCAACCAGCGGTACAATTTTTGCATAATTTAGTCTTGTTGGGCCAACCACTCCTATTGCTCCTATTATTTTTTGATTCTTATCTTTATATGGGGCCATTACCATAGAAAGACCAGAGTGTTTAAACAAAAAATTTTGCGAACCTATAAATATTTGAACCCCTTTTGCTGAATTAGTATTTTCTAAAATATCAATAAATGTAGTTTTATTTTCAATTTCATCAAATAATTTCCTGATTTGATCCAAGTCCTTAGAAACAATCTCATCTTCTAAAAGAGTGGATTGACCATGTAAAAAAATATAAGGGTTTTCACTATTTGGAGTTAGCTCTAAAATTCCCTTTTTTACTAAATTTTTTGAGAGCATTTCTATTCGCCCTTTTGATTGGTGTACGTCTGTTTTAATATTGCTTTTAATTTCCTCTATATTCATATTAGCATATTTAGAATTTAAAAAATTAGATATTTCTTTTAAAATATTCTCTTGATATTTTCCTTTGTCATCAATTATTCTATTTTCCACTTGTCCATTAGTGCTAGCAATAATAGACATAACTTGGGTTGAGTTTAGTCTAATAAATTCTATATATTTAATAGTGTTTTGAGATTTAGGCGCTACTACAATTCCAGCGTGATTTGATAATCCAGATATAAGCTTAGATGCTTTATCTAAAACATTTTGAAAAGAGGCTCCTTTTGATTGGCATTGTTGTTTAATGTTTTCTTTTTCGTTTTTTGACAGTCTTCCAAACTCTAATAATCCATCAACAAATAAGCGCAAACCTTTGTCAGTTGGCAGTCTTCCTGCAGACGTGTGGGGCGCATACAAAAGTCCTTCTTTTTGAAGCTCAGCTAATATAGATCTAATAGAAGATGATGATAACTCTACAGAACTTTGCTTTAAGATTGTTTCAGACCCTGAAGGAAATCCGGTCTTTAAATAAGTCTCAACAACGCTTTTAAATATTTGCTTTGATCTATCACTTAATTGTAAATATAAGTTTTCTGACATAAAAAAATAGTTTTATAATAATAAATGCAAAATAAAAAATAAAATATTATGATAAAAGAAGACAGATCTTTTGATCAAACAAGAAAAATATCATTTGAAACCAACATAAATCTTCATGCAGAAGGCTCATGTTTGGTTAAATTTGGCAACACTCAGGTTTTGTGCACAGCTTCGGTTGATGAAAAAACACCTCATTGGTTGAAAAATTCTGGTAAAGGCTGGGTTACGGCTGAATATGGAATGTTGCCTAGATCTACTAACACCAGAATAGACCGAGAAGCTGCAAGAGGCAAACAAAGTGGGAGAACTCAAGAAATACAGAGATTAATAGGAAGGAGCTTAAGATCAATAACTAATTTGAGCAATCTTGGAGAAAGACAAATTAAAATTGATTGTGATGTCATTCAAGCAGATGGAGGAACGAGGACAGCTGCTATTAGTGGTGGGTTTGTTGCCTTATATCAAGCGGTTAATTTAATAAAAAAAAATTATAATATTCAAAAACCAATTGTTAAAGATTTTATAGCTGGTATTTCAGCAGGCATAATAGATGGCAATCCAATTCTTGATCTAGATTATGAGCAAGATGCCAAAGCAGAAGTAGATGCAAATTTTGTAATTTGTGAAAGTGAAAAAATTGCTGAAATTCAAGTAACTGGAGAAGAGTATTTTTTTAGCCGAGATCAATTTAATTTGCTTTTTGAATTAGCCAACAAAGGAATAAAAGAAATAATTTCAAAGCAAAAAAATTGTCTCTCTTTATAAAAAAGTGAAAAAAATTATTTTTTTCTCAAATAATAAAAGCAAAATTTTAGAAGTAACAAATTTATTTTTAAATACCCCATATCAAATATCTAACCTAAATAAATATAAAAATATTGTATCTCCAAAAGAAACAGGAAAAAATTTTAAAGAAAATGCAAAAATAAAATCAATTTATGGAACAAAAAAATTTAAAAAAATATGTTTTGCAGATGACTCTGGAATTTGTATAGATGTATTTGGAGGTTTGCCGGGTATTAATTCAAAAGAATTTTTAAACTCTACAAAAAATAAAAAGCAAATATTAAACAAAATAATAAATGAAGCTAAAAATCAAAAAAATTTTGATGCTTTTTTTATGACAACCATATGTCTTTCTCTAAATACAAATAAACATTTTTTTTTCCATGGAAGAATTGATGGAAAAATATCAAAAGAAATTAGAGGGGTCAATGGTTTTGGTTATGATCCAATTTTTATTCCAAGAGGAAAACGAATAACATTTGCAGAAATGACTCTTGAAGAAAAAAATGAATTTAGTCATAGAACAATTGCAATAAAAAAATTAAAAAAATTTCTTAATAAATTAATTTAGTTTTTTTACTGAACCATTTTCAATCTTAAGGATATCTAACTCTCTATAAATTATGTTATCACTAAAAAAAAACTTTCCATCAATTCCATCAAATTTAATTTTACTGTTGTCTAGGAATTTAAATGTTTGCTCTAAGGTTTTCTCTTTATTAATTATATATGAAATTATACCTACCAAATCAAAAGCAATAGTGGATGTTCTTAGTGGTTTTTCGTTATAAATTAAATAATAATTTTCAATAAAAAATTTTCTATTATCTTCATGAATTCCTGAAAAAATAGCGCCTTGTAAAGAGGGGTCACTAAAAAAGACCTTATCATCCCAAACTCCAGTTCCAACAAATTGAACTTTTTCAGGATCAACATCATAAAAAGGAAGTAGTGGGGCTATCTCCAAAAGCCTTATACCATAATCGGGTAGAATAAGATGAGTAAAATCCAAGCTTCCAAATGTTTCAAATTTTTGAATTTTTTTTAAAGCCCGAATAGAAATTTCATCATCCTTGCTTTCTAAAATTTTTTTCTGTCTTTCGAGTTCATATTTACGTAATTCATATTTGCTTAATTCTTTAATTGCTTCTCTCGCGTTAGTAAGATCTTCTTTATATGAAGCTCTATTAATTATTAAAGAATTGCTGTTAGCTGCAATTGAGTCAATCGTCTTGTTTATGTTATATCCATAATAATTTTCTGGATATAAAAGTGCTATTTTTGATTCATTTGGAAAATAATTAAATAGCGCTCTTAAATCATCTTCAGGAAAAAAATTTATGAGGTAGACGCAATCGCCAGCTAAACTTTTATTTGCAACAAACGAAAAAAATAAAATGCCTTTGCTACAATAATTTTTAACAAGGGTTGTTTCTTGAGAGCTCAAGGTGCCAATAAATATTTTGCCTGGAACAGCTTTTGATTTCAAAAGTACTTCCAAATCTTTTATGTTATTGTATTTATTTATATTAAGCTGAATGTTTTTTATTTCTTTTGAATAAATAGAATATTCAAATGCGTTTACAAGATTGTTGGCAATTTTGTTGTTACTAAGTTTTGGTAAGATAATTTCAATTTCATTTAAAATTTTATATCCAGAAAATTCATTGGATTCTAAAATAATATTATTTTGTTTTTCCTGTGGTTTTTTTATGATTTTTTCTTGTTTTTTTTCTTCAATCTTTGCTTGGGGCTTCTGAGTTTGTATGTTTTTTATAGAATTATTTACTGGTGCACATGAAACTATAAATATAAATATAATTACTATGAATAACTTGGCAAAAGGGCTGTATATAGTTTCGACCCCAATAGGAAATCTTGAAGATATTAGCTTTAGGGCTAAAGAAATATTAAGCTTGGCTGACATTATTATTTGTGAAAACCCTAATCATTCTCTTAAACTACTCAATAAGTTAGGCATTAAAAAGAAATTATTGTCATTACACGACTATAATGAACAAATTCTAATAAAACGTATAGAAAAATATCAATTAAACTCTTCAATAGCCCTTATTTCTGATGCAGGATCACCCTTGATTTCAGATCCAGGATACAAGCTCGTTTTGGATTATATAAATAAAAATCTTATGGTCACCTCAATTCCAGGACCCACTTCTGTCATATCTGCTTTACAATTATCTGGTTTGCCAATTCATAATTTTGTTTTTTTTGGCTTTGTCTCCAAAAAAAAGTCAGATCAAAAAAATCTAGTTATGAATATTTCAAATTCTTTAATAACCTGTGTTATGTTTATATCTGGTTCTAGGCTCTTAGATTTTTTAAATGAAATTAATAATCAAAAAATAAAAAGAAAAATATCAGTTTGTAAAGAAATAACTAAAGTTAACGAAAAAATTTTCAGGGGTGAAATTAGTTTAGTAATTGAAGAGATTTCTAAAACAAAAAGTAATCTAAAAGGGGAGTTTGTAATAGTAATTGAGGGTGATAAAAACGAGGTAAAGAACAACTTTAGCCCAGAAAACAAACAACAAATAATAAAATTATTAAAAAAATTTTCTTTGACTGAAGTCGTTCAAATAGTACATAAGTTAACAGATATTTCTAAAAAGGAAGTGTACAAAGCTGTATTATCAATTAAAAATGATTAAATTTGTATTAGCCATAATATCTATAGTTTCTTTATCATTTTTGTATAGTTGTTCTCCTGTTGGTGTTCTTGCTGGTGGCGGAACTACAACAATGGTTGTTGCAGAAGGAGACAGATCCCTTGGAACTGTTGTTGATGATGCTACTATAAAGCTTAATTTATCAACTAAATTTTTACAATCTGGAAATGAATTATTTGTAAATGTTAATAGTAATGTTCTTGAAGGAAGGGTTCTTTTGACTGGTATAGTAGAAACTCAGGAAATTAGAATTGAAGCTGTAAAAACAGCGTGGGAAGTAGAGGGAGTGAAAGAAGTTGTTAATGAAATTGAAGTGGGAGACAAAACTAGCTTAAAAGAATATGCTAATGATTTGTGGATTAATACTCAAGTAAAAACATTAGCAGCAAAATCTATTGGCTTAAGATCTTTTAGTTATAATTTTGAAACAATAAGAGGAAAGGTTTATATTGCGGGCATAACTTCTAGACCTGAGCAACTTGAAGCGATTATTGAAAGTACAAAAACTGTCAAAGGTGTAAAAGAAATAGTTAACTACGTTGTTGTAAAAGAATAAATTATCTAATTCCTTTTAAATTTTCGCCAGCCAATAAATGTATATGAAAATGCGGGACTTCTTGATTTGAATCTCTGCCATTGTTAGTGATAATCCTAAAGCCAGATTCGTTAATTTTTAGCTTAGTAATAACTAAATTAACTGATGAAAAAAAATGGCTAATCATGTCTTTATCAGCCTTCTGAATAAAATCATAGAAATCAATTACTGGGATTTTTGGTATGCCTAAAACATGTATTTTAGCTTGAGGATTTACATCATTAAAAAAAAATACTTTATCATCCTCATAAATTATTTCACACGGCACTTCTTTTCTTAAAATTTTAGCAAAAATATTATTATTGTCGTACATTGTTTCTTTTCTTTAGCTCAATTATCACATCTTTCAGTTTTATTTTTTTTGAATATAATAACACAAGCAAATGATAAATTAAATCTGCTGCCTCTTCTATAGTTCTTTTTTTAGATCCGTTTAAATAGTCAATTATAAGTTCGAAACATTCCTCTCCCAGTTTTTGTGCAATTTTATTTTTACCTTCTTTTAGTAAATTTTTTGTATATGATTTTTTTTCATTACCCTTTGCTTTATTTTCTATAATACTAAAAAGGCTCTCGATGGATTCAATTTCACTTTTCATAAATCTAGATCCTCACAGGAATATTTTTTTTATTTAAAAACATTTTTACATCTTTTATATTAAATTCTCCAAAATGAAAAACAGATGCTGCTAAAAGAGCACTGGCTCCACCTTTTGAAACACCTTCTTCAAAGTGCTCTAAGCTTCCTACTCCGCCACTTGCAATAACTGGGATTCCAAGTAAACTCGTAGTTTTTTTTAGCAAATTTGTGTCAAAGCCATTTTTCGTGCCATCTCTGTCCATTGAAGTTAATAATATTTCTCCAGCTCCTAATTTTTCTAACTTTTCAAGCCAACTAAAAGCATTTAATTTAGTATTAACCGTCCCTCCATGAGAATAAACTAACCAGTCTTCTTTATGTTTTTTTACGTCAACCGCAGCCACGATACATTGGCTTCCAAATTTTTCTGAACTTCTTTGAATTAAATTTTGATTCAGAATTGCTGCAGTGTTTATTGAAACCTTGTCAGCCCCAGCTTTTAATAGTAGTCTTATATCCTCAACTTCTTTGATGCCTCCACCAACAGTCATAGGAATAAAAACTTGTTCAGCTGTTTTAGTAACTATATCTAATATGGTTTTTCTTTTTTCTATAGATGCGCTTATGTCAAGAAAACATATTTCATCAGCACCAGCTTTTGAATAAATCCTTGCCTGCTCAACTGGGTCACCCGCATCTGTAAGGTCAACAAAATTTATACCCTTTACAACTCTACCATCTTTAACATCAAGACATGGTATTATTCTTACTTTAAGCATTATTTAATATCTCCAGAGCTTTGTTTACTTTTATATTGCCAGAATAAAAAGACTTGCCCGCAATAACGCCCTCTAAGTTCGGGGAGTTAATTTTTGTTAAATTAATAATATCGTCATAGTTTGATAAACCTCCGCCAACAATTATATCTTTATCTGTTTTATTAATAAAATTATTTATTAAGTCTAAGTCTATCCCTTTCAACATTCCATCTCTAGAAATATCAGTAAATATAAAACCTTTTATGAAGCTAGAGTTGTAAAATGATATAATTTCATCAACACTCTCTTTTGAATCTTCAACCCATCCTTTAATCATGATCTTCTTTTCTAAAGCGTCTAGCGCAACATAAATTTTATTTTTATTTTTTTGTGCAACATTTAATACTAGCTCTTTGTTTTGAATTGCTAAAGAGCCTAAGATTAAATAATCTATTCCTTTATTTATCCAAAATAAAATATCATTTTCATTTTTTATTCCACCTCCAAGTTCAATCGAAAGGTTTGTGTCTTTTCTGATTTTTAGAATTAGATCTTTGTTTATATTTGGCCTTCCAAAGGCACTGTCTAAATCTACTATGTGAATTCTTTCACATCCATTTTTTTCAAAAAACTTCGCTTGTTCTAAAGGGTTGTTATTAAAAATCTTGACGCTTTCTTCTTTGCCTTTTTCAAGCCTAACACATTTTTTATCTTTTATGTCTATTGCAGGAATAAATTTCACTAAATAATTTTATAAAAATATAAACCGCTAATTATATTTCCATCAACAGATGCGTAATTTGGATTTTCTCCCCACTGTTGATAGCCTTTTGATTCAAACAAATGTATTGCGGCCTTTTGAGTTTCACGAATATCTAGTTGTATACAAGATGCGTTATTATCTTTAGCAATTTGTTCTGCATGATCTATCATATTTTTTGCTAAACCATAACCTCTTGCCCATGGTGCAACAAAATGTGAGGTTATGTTAACTATGTTTTTTTGGGCTTCATTGTTAGGTGGCTGCAAACCTAACTGAAGAGTTCCAGCAATAGCCTTGTTAAGCCTCCCAACAATCAAAATTCTGTTTTGAACAACAACTAAGCCTTTCCAGTATTTGTTTAGTGTATCTCTGGGGGGTGCTTTTAACCAACCAAAACCTCCTCCAGCCTTTATTGCTTGTTCAGTGATATTACATAAATCAGCTAAATCAATTTCTGAAACATTCTTTAAAGTCTCGACTTTAATTAAAACTTTTTCTTTTGGCGTTGCATTCATAGTAAAACAAAATCTTTAATTAATTGCAATCCTTGCTCTGAACTTTTTTCAGGATGAAATTGAACTCCATATATATTTTCTTGACCAACTATAGAAGCAAAAGTTGAGCCATAATGTGAAGATCCAATAATATTGACGCTTTCCTTACAATTAAAAAAATAACTGTGCACAAAATAAAAATCCTTGTTTTCATTGGGAAACTTCATTTTGAAAGAATTGTTTATAATCTTAACATTATTCCAGCCCATGTGTGGAAGTTTTAAATTGTTTACTTTAAGCTTTTCTATAGATCCTTTTATCCAACCCAGTCCGCAATGTTCTCCGTTCTCATAACTAATATCAGCTAATAGTTGCATTCCAACACAAATGCCGAGAAATGGTTTTTTACAATTTATTACATTTTCTTTTAAAACATTTACCATTCCTGTAATACTTTTAAGGCCATGCATGCATGATGCAAATGCTCCTTGTCCTGGAAGAACAATATGAGAAGCGCTGTCAATATCTTTTGTTTGATTTGTGATTATTACTTCTATGTTTAGTTCGTTTTCATGAATAACTTTTTTAAAAGATTGTTGTGCAGAAAGTATATTTCCTAGTCCATAATCAACTATTGCTACTTTTTTTTTCATTTAAAATCAAAGCGAGCCCTTAGAAGAAGGAATTAAATTTTTAATCTTTTCATCAACTTCAACAGAAATTCTTAAACTTTTGGCAAAAGCTTTAAAACAAGATTCTATTATGTGGTGGTTGTTTTTTCCATATAGGTTTTCAATATGAAGGTTTATTTTTGCTTCATTTGTAAAAGCCTTGAAAAACTCGTGAAAAAGCTCTGTATCCATTTCGCCTATTTTTTTTAAACCAAGCTTAACTTTCCAAACAAGTTCTGGTCTCCCAGAAAAATCTAACACACATCTGGATAAACAATCATCCATTGGAACATAAAAAAAGCCATATCTTTTTATTCCTTGTTTTTTTCCAAGAGCTTTTAAAATTGATTGCGCAATTACATATCCAGAATCTTCAATTGTGTGATGTAGGTCAACGTGAGTATCGCCTTTGACTTTCAGATCAATATCTATAAGGCTATGATGAGACATCAACTCAAGCATATGATCAAAAAAACCTATGCCTGTAGATATTTTAGATTGTCCTGTGCCGTCAAGGTTTACGCTGCAAGAGATATTTGTCTCTTTGGTTTTGCGATTTATGTTACCTTTTCTCATAATAAATGTGCTCTTTATCAGCGAATTTTGATATATTCTAGTTCTATCACTTGATTAAAGAATTTAAATAACCATTTAACATAACGACTGTAATGGCTAAAGAAATATTAAAATCCACAACGATTGTTGGCATAAGAAAAGAAAAATCTGTTGTTATAGCTGGTGATGGGCAAGCCAGCCTTGGAAATACAATAATGAAGGCTAACGTTAAAAAGGTTCGTCGCTTAGGATCAGAAAACTCAGTAATTGCTGGTTTTGCTGGTTCAACTGCTGATGCCTTTGCCTTATTTGAAAGGTTAGAATCAAAGCTAGATCAATACAAAAATCAACTTAAAAGATCTTGTGTAGAGCTAGCCAAAGACTGGCGAACTGATAGATATTTGAGACGATTAGAGGCTATGATGATTGTGGCTGATAAAGAAGTTAGTTTATTGTTATCTGGTACAGGTGATGTAATTGAAACTGATGATGGAATTTTAGCAATAGGCTCAGGTGGGCCTTATGCTTTAAGCGCTGCCAAAGCCTTAATAAAAAATACTTCTCTTTCTGCAAAAGAGATAGCAAATGAATCTCTTAAAATTGCAGCTGATGTATGTATTTACACCAATCACAATATTGTTGTAGAAGAAATAAATTTATAAAAATGGAATCAAGTTTTAGCCCTAGAGAGATTGTCTCTGAATTGGACAAATTTATAATAGGGCAAAAAAAAGCAAAAAAAGCAGTTGCTGTAGCTCTTCGTAATCGTTGGAGAAGAAAACAATTACCTGAAAATTTAAAGGAAGAAATTTTGCCAAAAAACATATTAATGGTTGGCCCAACTGGTTGTGGAAAAACAGAAATATCTAGACGTCTTGCTAAGCTTGCCAATGCGCCATTTATAAAAGTTGAGGCTACAAAATTTACTGAAGTTGGTTATGTTGGAAGAGATGTTGAACAGATAATTAGAGATCTTGTTGAGATTAGTATAAACCAAACAAAAATACAAATGGGCATAGAAGTTAAAGCTCAAGCTGAAAAAAATGCTGAGGAAAGAATACTTGATGTTCTGGTTTCTAAATCGTCTGCTCCAGCTACTAGAGAAAATTTTAGAAAAAAATTAAGGAGTGGCGAATTAAATAACAAGGAGGTCGAAATCGCAGTGTCTTCTAATGCATCTTTTAATATGCCCACTATGGATATTCCAGGCATGCCTGGTTCACAAATGGGCATGATAAATATTGGGGATGTTTTGGGCAAATCTTTTTCATCACCAAAGAAAAATAAAAAAATGACTGTTGAAGAATCTCACGCGTATCTTCTTCAAGAAGAAATTGATAAGCTATTAGATAATGAAAAGATTACAAAAAAAGCTCTTGAAGAGGTTGAGCAAAATGGAATAGTTTTTATTGATGAAATTGATAAAATAACTTCTCGTAATGATAAGAGGGGCGGGGACGTTTCAAGAGAGGGTGTACAAAGAGATTTATTACCATTAATTGAAGGAACTACGGTTAGCACAAAACACGGGGCAGTAAAAACGGACTATATTTTGTTTATTGCTTCAGGCGCTTTTCATTTATCAAAGCCTTCTGACATGTTGCCAGAACTACAAGGCAGATTGCCTATAAGAGTTGAGCTTGATTCATTATCAAAACAGGATTTTATTCTTATTTTAACTGAAACACAAAACAGTTTAATTAAACAATATGTGGGCTTGTTAGGAACTGAGAAAGTTGAGCTAATTTTTGATGAAAAAGGAATTAATAAAATAGCAGAGCTTGCAACAGAAATTAACCAGAATGTTGAAAATATAGGCGCTAGACGACTGCATACAATAATGGAAAAATTATTAGAGGATGTTAGTTTTTCAGCCTCAGATATAGGGCCAGCTTCGATAAATATTGATACTGAATATGTTGAAAAAAACTTAGGTGAGCTTATTAAAAGTCAAGATCTTTCAAAATTTATTCTTTAGTAATTGATTTTTAAATAAACATTGCCTAACCATCAGGCGTGATAAAAAAAATAAAAATCGAACTATTTGTTTTTGTATTGCTTCTAATAAATATTTTAATTTTTAGCGGTATTGACATAAGCTTATATAAAAAATTTAAAGAATTTAATAACTCTTTAGACAATATTCATTTTAAAGAATTCTTCATAAACTTAACAGTATTGGGTGACTCTTTGTGGATTTTTGTTTTGTGTTTTGTTGGTTTGTTAATTTCATTGTTTTTAAAAAACAAGCTTGCAGGCAGTTTTAAAATTTTCAACAATAAACTTAACATATTTTTTTTATTTTTGTTTTCAGGAACTCTTATAACCGGGGTTTTAACTCAGATAATTAAACATGTTGTTGGAAGGCCTAGACCCAACCATGCCATTGATAATAATTCTTTTTCAATTAATTTTTTTAATTTAGATTCTGCATTTCACTCATTTCCATCTGGACATTCTTCAACCATATTTTTATTAGCTTTGGTCTTATCTTTATACACTCCAAAAATTAAGTACTTTTATCTTTTTTTCGCAAGCTTAGTTGCTTTAAGCAGAGTGGTTGTTGGAGCGCATTACTTCACTGACATTGTTGGTGGTGCGGCAATTGCATTTATAGGCTTTAAGGTTACTTTGATTATATTTGATAAATTTAATATATCAAAAAACATATCTCGAATAAAAGCGCTCGATTCAAATCTTTTTGTTTTGAGTTTGGTTTTGTTTGTTTTCACCACAATTATTATAAGTATTGGAAGCAGCTTGGATATCTATTTTAGTAAAATATTTTATTATGGTAACCAACAATTCTTTTTACAAAGTTTCGATTTAATCTCAATACTTACAAGAAAATTTTTTTTATCGATAATATTGATTTATATTCTTGCCTTGCCTATTTTATCATTGTCGCTTCCTATTAAAAAAATCTATTTTAATTTTAATTTTAGATTAAAAAATATTTTATTTATCTATGCCTCTTTAATAATAAATTTGCTTTTAGTGGTAAACTTAATATTAAAAAATTTTTGGGGAAGGGCAAGGCCTAATGATATTTTAGAACTTGGAGGAGCTGAGCATTTTACGCCCTGGTATGAATTTTCTAATGCTTGTCTTACAAACTGTTCTTTTGTTTCTGGAGATGCTTCTGTTGGTTTTTCTTTAATTGTTTTATATTTTATTACCAAAGACAAAAGGTTTGTTTGGACATCTTTGTTTTCAGGAATATTTATCGGTTTTGTGCGGATTTTAGAGGGTGGGCATTTTTTTAGTGATGTGTTGTTAGCAGGCTTTATAATCTTTGTTTTAACCTTTTTGCAATTTTGGGTTTATGAGAAAGTTTTTAAACATGACACATAAATATTCTTTTTTAATTTTATTTTTTGCTGCAGCAATAAAGCCTATTACATTGAATTTTACAAACTTTGATCTTTTTGGGGATGAAGCACAATATTTGTTATGGTCTCAAAATTTAGATTTGGGCTATTATTCAAAGCCACCACTTTTAGCCTGGATTTTAAGTGGTTATACATTTTTTTTTGGTGATGGCTTTGTGTCAATTAAATTATTTCCATTTTTTTTCTATTTTTTTACTTCTTATGTAATCTATCTTTTGGCTATAGAAATTTTTAAAAAAAATGAAATTGCAGTAATTTCTGCAATTACATTTTATTTAATGCCAGCAGTATCAGTTTCTTCCTTTCTAATATCAACAGATGTTGTTTTGGTTTTTTTTTGGTCTCTTTTATTATTGTTTGTATTAAAGATCAGAAAACAAAAAAAAATTATCAATTTTTTGATCTTGGGCATTCTTCTTGGGCTTGCACTTTTAACAAAGTATGCAGCAGCTTATTTTGTTTTATCTCTAATAATATTTTTCTTTTTTGACAACAAAACAAAAGAGGTTTTTACAAAAAATATTTTTAGTTTTTTTGTATTTGTGTTTTCTGCGCTTGTTGTTGTTATGCCAAATATAATTTGGAATATTAATAATGGTTGGGTAACGCTTGTTCATACATCAGAAAATGCTGGCTTGTCCCGAATGGGCTTTAATATTCTACAGGGTATAGAATTTGTTTTTGTACAAGGTTTGATGATTGGCCCTCTAATTTTTTTTGTTTTTTTATTCAATATAAAAAAATTAAGCTTAAATTTTGAAACAAAGTTTTTACTTTGTTTTTCGTTGCCTATTTTTTTTATAGTTTTTGTAGAAAGTGTTCTGGTGAGAGCTAATGCAAATTGGGCCGCTGTTGCCTTGGTTCCTTTGTTTTTATTAATAGTAAACCACGTATATATTTATTCAAAAAAGATATTGGTGTTAAGCAACTTTTTAAATTTTGTTTTTTGTATAGTTTTTTTTATTTTAATAGGACTAACAAAGCCTTTTGGAATATTTGATCGAATAAATGGCCTGACCTCTTTTGCAAATTTTATAGATAATAAATATTTAGTAAAACAAAAAAACTTAGTTGTGCAAGATCGGTTGCTTTTTGCCAATATTAAGTATCTTTTTAGAAAAAACGATATAGTTATTTTAACTCCTTATGATGCTGGGGGTGTTATAAAAAGTCATTTTCAATTATCTGATCCATTACCAGCTGTTTTTAAAGAAAGCTTTATATATATTGGAAACATTGAGGGCGTTTATTATGTTGCCAATATTAATAATTTCAAACTTGTTGAAAAAAAAGCGGTTTCCTTCAAGGCTAAGCCGTTAAAAATATATGAAGTTAATTTTTAATATCTTGTTTTTAATATGCGTGTCCCTCTCTGTAAAAGGAAAAGAGTTTAACACACAATATATTGTGAAAACTAAAGGAATAGTTATTGGGGAGTTGTTTTGGGTTTTAAATTTATCTAAAGAAAATTATGAAACCACTATAACGCTTAAAAACAAAGGTATTCTTTCAGCTTTGTACAAGTTTAAGGGCGCCTATACAACTAATGGCAGGATTATAAAAGAAGAGTTGGTCCCAATAACATATAATCAAATATGGAAAACGAAAAAGAAAAGCCGAATTGTTAAGATAGTTTTTAATGATTATAAAATAAAAAAACTTTCCATTAATCCAGAGGAAAAAGAATTTCCAAGGGTGAAATACGAAGAATTAGAAAACTATAGTGATCCACTCACGTCTTTTATTAAAGTTATTTTGTATGGAGGAAGCTCATATACAATTGATGGCAGAAGAATATATAAACTAGTTTCTAACAAATCTAATTATCAAAAAAAAATTCTTATTAAGGAATATAAAAATATCTGGGCTGATCACAAAAGAAATGATTTGGAATATTTAGAAGTTTTTTTTGACAAGAAAGATGATGTTTTTCCTAAAAAAATAAAAATTTTATTTAAGGGTTCTGTTTTTTCTCTAATCAAAACTTAAGTTTTATATTTTCTTAAATAAACAAAGAAAGCCCCGTCTGCGCCATGTTCTATTCCTGCTTGTTCAACAGACAAAATATATTTAGCAACTTCTTTTTGTTGTGTCCAAGCTAGAAAGTTGTTTCTTATTTTTCCATAATATAATTTTGAGTCATGCTGGTTGTCTTTCTGTTTTTTTAAAATTCCTTTTCCTGTTACAAATAGTAGGCAGCGTGACCTATTTTCATAACACCTAGAAATTGTTTTAATAAAAAGGCTTTCAGCCTCTGAAACAGACATTCCATGAAAATCTATTTTTTTGTCTATGGGTATTCTGCCTTTTTTAAGCTTCTTGTTTAGATTTGTTTTTTCAACTCTATAAACACTTTTTTTGGCTGTAGATTCTTTTTCTTGGTCATGTTTTGTTTTTTCAACATCTTTTAAAATATCCTTTGTGGAAAATTTAATAGTTTTTGGAATGGGTTTTTCCAGAGTGCCTTTTTTTATGATTGGTGAAACGCCTGTTATAGATTTCAAAAAAGCATCATTGTCTTTTTTTTTCATATTCAGTGTTTAACAAAATTTTTGTCAATATATCAACCCTTTTTGGTGTTTGTTTGTTCCAAAGGCTGTTTTTCATTTCTAGGGCTGCCATGAATAAATTCTTATTTTTAATATGTTTTATCATTTTATAAAATTTTTTTTGCTTTTGTATGCCTATTTGAAAAATCATTTCTATAAAAACCTCTTCTACATTTTTTGGAAATTTGTTTCTTTTGTAATTTTTTTTAAAATCACTTAACGCTCGTTGAAAATCTTTGTCGAAAACCTTGGATAAATGTTTTTTTGAAAATTTTTGATTTAAATATTTTTTTTCATTTTTTTTTATAAGGTGTCCATAACCTATTGTCAAAAAACCTAAGCTATCCTTGTAAGCAATATTTCTAAAGCCTTCATTTTTTTTTATTCTATTTTTTAATTTTATAAAATTATTCAAACTAAGTAGCAGATAACAACCAAATAGGTGATTTGTTGTTAATATTTTTTTGAAAAGTCCATGTGTCTTGTTTTTTTGTAATTGTGCTTTCGTCTTCGTCTTTAAATTGCTCGCTTGTAATTTTTAGGGTTATATTTACAATGTTTTTTTCAATAACAACGCTTTCAACAGAATTTATTACCAGAGAATAAAATTGGTAGTTTGGGTTGTTGTTGCCCTCATCAATAGCTTTTTCAAAAGAAGAATACACCTCTTTGGTTAATAAGTTTTTTAGAGCTTTCTTATCACTTTTATTAAAAGCATTTATTATCGTCTCAAAGGCGTATTTAGCCCCCTCTAAAAAAACTTGATGTTCAAAATTTGGCATCGATTTGTAAACTTCTGATAGCTTTTCAAAATTTTCTTTAAGCTCTGGTATTTCGGTTTTAGTGTTGGCTTTGTTGTTACTGGTGTTTTCTTTTGTTTGAATTCGCTTTTCAAAACCGCTTCTTTTACCAAGAACTTTTCTCAGCCTGTAAATCAAAAAAGCTGCTATGCCTGCAAATACAATTATGTCAAAAAACTGTAAATCTCCATAAACCATTATTTCTATATAGTTAACTTTTTCTATTATTAGTAGTCAATTTTTTGCCACAAGGGGTTTTTGATCTGATTTAAAAGAAGTTTGTGTTGTTTGTTGTCATCTTCCGATAGTTTTATTTGGTGAAAGTTGATTTTGGTGTTGTCTTTAATTTTTAATTCTTCCTTTTTTTGATCTAAGTCTGTTGCCAAATTCATAGATATCTGTTTTCCTCCCCGAAGCTCCAAATATACTTCTGCCAAAAGCTGAGAGTCTAAAAGCGCGCCGTGGAGAGATCTATTACTTAAGTCTACTCCAAACCTCTTACACAAATAATCTAAGTTGGCTATTCTAGAATTAAGGGTTTTTCTTGCCAAACTAACAGTGTCAACAACTTGGTTGTTTAGTGGGGGGTTACCAATAATTTTTAGTTCGTTGTTTAAAAAACCCAAGTCAAAATCAGCATTGTGTATAACCAAAACATCGTCTTTTAAAAAATTAAGAAGCTTTTCAGACTGATCTTTAAAGTTGGGGTATGAGCTTAAAAATTCGTTTGTAAGCCCATGAACTTTTTGTGCGCCCTCACTCATTATTTTATCCACCGAACAATAAAACTGGAGCGTTTTGTTTGTTTGAACATGGTTAACGAGCTCAACACAACCAACCTCTATAATTCGATCCCCCTTGTTAAAATCAAGGCCGGTAGTTTCTGTGTCTAGTACAACTTCACGCATTTTCTTTTATAATAATACTAAAAGTTTTTAAAATCATTTTAAAAGTTTGGTTTTTTGTTTTAGATGTGTTGATAATAAAGTCTGATTTCTTTTTTTTGTATTTGTCGTTTAATTGATTTTTAAGTATTTTTTTAAGAATGTTTTTTGTCATTTTGGGCCTCTTTAAAGCCCTGGCAATTCTTGTTTTTTGGGGAGAATATAGCAACACTATGTAATCACAAACATTTTCTAATTTTGCTTCAAATAATAATGGTATATCTAAAATTATAATTTTGTTTTTTTTTATTTTCTGTTTTTTTAAAAAGTCATTTCTAGAGGTTTTAACTTTTTTGTGTATATATGATTCCAGCCTTCTTTTTTTTGTTTGGTTGTTAAAAATTTCATCTCTTATTATATTTTTATCTATTTTTCTTCCTTTTATAGATCTTGAAAAGTTATTTTTTTTGAGAAAGCCGATAAATTGTCGACTTGGGTTTTTGTATAGTTTTTTTACTACTGTGTCAGACTCGTGAACTGCATATTTATTTTTTTTTAAAAATTTTGATACAGTTGTTTTTCCAGATGCAATACCCCCTGTTAAACCTATTATTTTCGTCATGTTTTTTTTAGTTCCTCAATTAAGTTTGAATCAACTGTTGGCCGCACCCCAAACCATTTTTCAAAGCATGGCACTGCTTGGTGTGCTAGCATTTCAACACCGTATATTCTTTTTGAATTATCAAAACTATCAAGAAAAGACGTTGTATAGTTATAAACCAGATCAAAACCATAGGCATTATTGTGGTGTTTATTAAGTTTTGTTGTGTCTATGTTGTTTAAGCCATTAATAAAATTTATTGGAATTGTGTTTATTATTAAATCCCCATTCTCAAAAAAGTCTCCTAGCTCCTCTAGTCTATGGGGTGTGGCGCCTTTGATGTTTTTAATTTTTTCAAAGCTTCTGTTGAATACCTTTGTGTTTGTAAAACCTTCTAACAAAAGTGAATAAATTATTGCTTTAGCAGAGCCCCCATAACCAAGAACTATGGCATTTTTTTTATTATTAATGTGTTTTATACATTCTTTAAAACCTAACCAGTCTGTGTTTTCTCCCTCAAAAACACTACCTTTTTTTGTAACACAATTAACCGCACCAATTAGTTTTGAATGTTTGTCTGTAGAGTCAAGGTGTGAAATGATTTTTTCTTTAAAGGGTATGGTCACATTGATTCCACACAATCTGTCTTCATTTAAAACCTTGTTTATCTCTACGTCAAATTCAGTTTCTTTAATTTCCTTATAATGATATTCCGCATCAATTTTGTATTTTTTAAACCAATAATTAAATATTAATGGTGATAGGCTTTTGCTTACATTGGTTCCAATCACATAAGCTCTGGTTTTCTTCATTTTTTTATATTAGACTTTTTTAGAAACTTCAAAAAGGGAAAAAGGGGGAATCCCATTACATTAAAAAAATCTCCTCTTATATACTCAATGACGCTTGGTCCCAGTTTTTCAATTTGATAACAACCAACTGATTTTAAAATATTGCTTCCTGCTTTAGCCAGATATAGGTCTAGCTCTTTTTTTGTAAGTTTTCTAATCTTGACTGTTGTCTTTTGTGTAGATTTCCAAACCTCTTTCCCATTATAATAAACGCTCGCACTTGAATAAATCTCGTGGGTTTTGCCAGACATTTTAAGCAGTTTTTCTTTAGCCTCTTTTGTGTTTTTTGCCTTACTTAACAAAAGGTTGTTGAGCGAGATTGTCGTGTCTGAACCGACAACAAGTATGTTTTTCTTTTTAACACTAACACTTAAAGATTTAAGCCTTGCCAACTCTAAAGAAATATTTTTTATTGTTGTCTTGTTCTTTATAAGCTTTTTTTTAAGTTTGCTTTCGTCACATATTGGCTTTGCTTTTGAAAAGCTTAGTTTGTTTTGTTTAAGTATTTTTTCACGCGACTTGCTTGTGCTAGCTAATATAAAGCTGTTGTTGAAAAACATGTTGATATTAGTTGTTTTTATTAAGGTTTTTCATAAAAATTAATTATTTTATTTTTTTTATTTTTTTTATATACATTTTTTCTAGAGTTTTTTTTTAGAATTTTTTTCTATTTAAGCTTTGTGACATTCTTTTTAATTCCGTTTAATTCACATCTTATAAAGATCTTAAAAAATGAAAAAACATCTTAAAATCATATATTTATAGATTTTTTTAAGGTTTTTTGCATTATGTTTAAAAGGTTGTTATTTTTGTATAAAGCTTATTATATTTAATGAAAAAAAAAGAATTCTTACTAATAACACCCCCAAATACTACTAATAATTTATATAAATAATAAATAACTTTTGACTTTAGTGTTAATTTTTAATAATAACTATTTTCTTTCAAATAATCTCCCAACTTAACAACAGCTAAAATTATGAATTTACAAGAATTAAAGGTTAAAGATCCAGAAGAATTGCTGAAACAAGCAGATGAGCTCGGCATAGAAAGCCCCTCGTCTCTAAGAAAACAAGATTTAATGTTTTCTATATTAAAAAAAATTGCATTGGATGGAGAAACAATTACTGGGCAAGGGGTGATAGAAATCATGCAAGATGGTTTTGGTTTTCTTCGTTCACCTGAATCTAATTATCTACCAGCCCCAAATGATATTTATGTTAGTCCAACACAAATAAAAAAATTTAGTTTAAGAACCGGGGATAATGTTGAAGGAGAAATAAGGGCTCCTAAACACGGAGAAAAATATTTTGCTTTAATAAAAATAAACAACATTAATAACCAAGACACTGATTTGGTAAAAAACAGGGTAAATTTTGAAGATCTAACTCCTTTGTATCCTGAATCTAGATTTAAACTAGAACAAGAAAAACCAATGCCAGATTTAACAGAAAGAATAATAGATATAATAGCGCCTTTAGGAAAAGGACAAAGACAGCTTATTGTTGCCCAACCTTTTACCGGAAAGACAATTATCATGCAAAAAATTGCTAACGCTATAACAAAAAACAGCCCTAAGACTAAACTAATAGTTTTGTTGATTGATGAAAGACCAGAAGAAGTAACTGATATGGCAAGATCTGTCCAAGGGGAGGTTATTAGCTCAACATTTGATGAACCAGCTTCAAGACACGTTCAGGTTGCTGAGATGGTAATTGAAAAGGCAAAAAGATTGGTTGAGTACAAAAACGATGTTGTTATTCTTTTGGACTCAATAACTAGACTTGGCCGCGCTTACAACACAGTTATTCCATCTAGTGGTAAGGTTTTAACAGGAGGCGTAGATGCAAACGCACTTCAAAGACCTAAAAGATTTTTTGGTGCCGCTAGAAATGTTGAAAAAGGAGGCTCATTAACAATAATAGCAACAGCCTTAATTGAAACTGGAAGTAGAATGGATGAAGTGATTTTTGAAGAATTTAAAGGAACCGGCAATAGCGAAATAGTTCTTGATAGAAAACTTAGCCAAAAAAGAACGTTTCCAGCATTTGATATCGGAAAATCAGCAACAAGAAAAGAAGAGCTTCTGTTAGATAAAGACGAACTTGGAAAAACCTTTATTTTAAGAAAAATACTTGCACCAATGGGAACAACTGAAGCAATGGAGTTTTTGTTAGAAAAAATGAAAGACACAAAAACAAACAACGATTTTTTCCAAAGCATGGGAACAAAAAGTTAAAAAAACGAGAAGGAAAAAAACTCTTTTTTATCCCCCGTTTTTCCTTAAATTTTATTTTAATTAACTACAAAAAATACTGTTAAAAGAAAACAGGAAACATGTTTTTTTAGGTACGCGCCATATCAGTACTAGACTTGTTAAAAGGATGGGTTTATTTGCAAAACACATGAGCAAAGAAACAATTTATGCGCTGTCCTCACCTCAGGGAAAGTCGGCAATTGCCATAATAAGATTGTCAGGTTCATTATCGTTTAATACCGTCCAGGCAATTTCTTCCAACATGCCCAAAAAACAAAATACCCCAAACCTAAACAACATCTTAGACAGAGACAACTCCATTATTGATCAAACCCTAACAACATTTTTTAAAGCACCTAAAAGCTTTACAGGAGAAGACATGGTAGAAATTACCGCACACGGCGGTGGCGCAGTTATAAAAAAAATATTAAGCAGGTTATCTGGCTTTAAAAAAGTTCGTATCGCTAATCCAGGGGAGTTTACGCGTAGGGCGTATGAAAATAACAAGTTAGACTTAACACAAGTGGAGGCAATAGCAGACGTTGTTAATGCAGAAACAGAAATACAAAGAAAACAAGCAATCAGTCATTTGTCTGGTAGTTTTTTTAAATCATCAAAAAAAATTTTTGAAAACTTAAAAAAATCACTTGCAAACATTGAAGCGGTTATTGATTTTTCTGATGAAGACCTTCCTGAAAATCTAATAAAACAAATAAAAGAACAAATAGAGAACAACTTAAAAAAAATAAAGAGCATGCTTCAAGGCTCTTCTATGGGTATTTCTATACGTAAAGGTTTTGTTATTACAATTCTTGGAAAGACAAACACAGGCAAATCGAGTTTTATCAATATGGTTTCTGGAAAAGATGTTGCTATAGTAACAAATCAACCCGGAACAACCAGAGATCTAATAGAATCCTTTGTTGATATAGATGGCTACCCCTTTAGATTCGTAGATACGGCTGGAATTAGAGAATCTAAGGATATTGTTGAGGAAATTGGAGTTAAAAAAGCCCTTTCTTTATCAGAGGAATCTAACATAAACCTTGTTTTTATAGATTCTGATGAAGATATTTGTGAATTTAAGGATATAAAAAACCCAATATTTGTTAGATCTAAACAGGATATAACCAAAGCGGGATTTAAAGAAGGTGTTTTTTACAATATATCTTCCAAGACTCAATTTGGAAGTGACGCTCTTTTTAAAGTAATAAAAGAAAAGATATCACAAGACATGCCTCCTGAAAGCATTTATATTTCACGTGAAAGACATATTGCTTGTTTAAAAATGGTTGAAAAACACCTTACATCTTCTCAAAAAGAAAAAACAGTTGATCTTTTGGCTGAAGATGTGAGAAGAGCAATAAAAAGCTTAGAAAGTCTTTTTGGAAATGTTGATATTGAGGATATTTTAGATATAATATTCTCTGATTTTTGTATTGGTAAGTAATTTCACGTGAAAAAAATAGAAAATAAATTTGATGTTGTGGTTGTGGGCGGAGGGCACGCCGGTGTCGAAGCCGCTGCCGCCTCTGCTAGAATGGGTTCAAAAACAGCTCTAATAACTCACAAATATGAAAAAATTGGTGAAATGTCATGCAACCCAGCAATTGGCGGTCTTGGAAAAGGCCATTTGGTTAGAGAAATTGACGCTTTAGATGGAATTATGGCCAGGGCTATAGATTTTTCAGGAATACAATTTAGGATGCTAAATTTAAGCAGGGGGCCCGCTGTACAAGGACCAAGGGCCCAAGCAGATAGAACACTGTATAAAAAAGCCATACAAAAAATGTTAAAAGAACAAGAAAATTTGCATATAATTGAGGGCTCTGTAGAGGATATTATATTATCTGAAAATGAATTAAGAGGTGTTTTACTTGAAGGTTTAAATGAAATTTATTGCAATTCCTTAGTTTTAACCACAGGAACATTTTTAAGGGGCATGATAAGAATTGGCCACGAATCACTGCCTGCTGGAAGAGTGGGTGACAAGCCCTCGATAAACTTAGCAAAGTCGATTGAACGACTAAAGTTTTCAATAGGTAGATTAAAAACAGGAACGCCACCCAGAATACTTAAAAAATCTATATATTTCAATAATTTAGAGGAACAAAATGCTGACAAAATACCAAGACCCTTTTCTTTTATCAACAAAGATATCCACATTAAACAAATATCTTGTTTTGTGACACACACAAACAAAGAAACACACAAGATTATTCAAAAAAATTTAAGCGCCTCACCAATGTATTCTGGAAAGATAAAATCAATGGGAGCAAGGTATTGTCCATCAATCGAGGATAAGGTCAAAAGGTTTTTCTCAAAAGACCAACATCAAATTTTTTTAGAGCCAGAAGGATTAGAAAGTGATGTTATTTATCCTAATGGCATCTCAACATCGCTTCCAGAGAACATACAAGAAAAGTTTGTTCACTCAATTAAGGGTCTTGAAAATGCTAAAATACTTAAACCGGGTTATGCAATTGAATATGATTATATTAACCCACAAGAATTAAACCACTCTTTAGAAACAAAAAAAATAAAGAATTTGTTTTTGGCCGGACAAATCAATGGAACAACAGGATATGAGGAAGCTGCAGCACAAGGCATAATTGCAGGGATTAACGCTTCACTTAAAAAAAGAAAAGAAACAAAATTTATCTTAGACAGGTCTGATGGCTATATAGGCGTTTTGATAGATGATTTGGTTACCAAAGGAACCAAAGAGCCTTATAGAATGTTTACATCAAGAGCAGAATACAGACTCATATTAAGAGCAGACAATGCAGACCAACGGCTAACACCCCTTGGAATTAAAATTGGGTGTGTTTCTAAAAAAAGAAGAGAGCTGTTTGAAAAAAAGATTGAAAGAATAAATGCAGGTTTTTCTATAGTAAAAACTAACAAAATTTCTCCAAACCAACTATCAAAAAAAGGCATAAAAATAAACCTAGATGGAAAAAAAAGATCAGCCTTTGAACTGCTTTCATTTAAAAACATTTCTTTTGGTGATATTGCCAAAATATGGCCAGAGACAAAAAAAATAGAAAAAGATGTGATTGAGCAAATTGAAATAGAATCACAATATACCGGGTATCTTGACAGGCAGCGCGAAGACATAAGCGACTTTAAAAAAGAAGAAAGTTTAATTTTGCCAACAGAGCTTGACTATAATAGCGTAGGAAGCCTATCAAACGAAATTATCGAAAAGCTTTCAGCAGCCCAACCTCCAACTCTAGGAGCTGCTTCAAGGATTTCCGGGGTTACTCCCGCTGCTATAATAGCCCTGTTAAGATTTGTAAAAAAGCAAAAAAACTCTAAGGCTATTTAATATTTTGGATAAGAAAGAAATAATAAAACTTTATAAGATAAACGAAAGCCAGGAGGCCGCTCTTATTAGTTATATAAAAATTTTAGAAGAATACAACAAACACACAAACCTTGTTGGAAAATCAACACTAATCAACCCTTGGACAAGTCACATATTAGATAGTTTGCAGCTACATACCTATATAAAAAACAAAGAACTATCCATTCTTGATATGGGGACCGGCGCAGGAATACCAGGCGTTGTTTTGTCAATTATTGGTTATACTGACACCACGCTAGTAGATTCTAATGGAAAAAAAATTAAGTTTTTAAAATTTTTAAAAAAAAGCATGAACCTTAATATAAAAATATACTTAAGGAGGCTGGAAAATCTTAACAACCTTAAATTCGACGTAATAACCTCTAGGGCTCTAACAAACCTAAATCAGCTTATTAGTTACTCACAAAAATTTTTAAAAAAAAACAGCGTTGTTATTTTTTTAAAAGGCAAAACTGTTAATGATGAAATTCATGAGGCTAAAAAAAACTGGAAGTTTCAAACAAACAAACATCAAAGCCTGTCTGATAACAGGGGGTGTGTATTGGAGGTGAAAAACATAAAAAAAGCATGACCAAGGTAATTTCTATAGCAAATCAAAAAGGGGGGGTTGGAAAAACAACCACAGCAATTAACTTGGCAACGGCAATGGCAGCAATAAATAAAAGAATACTTATCATTGACGCCGACCCCCAAGGTAATGCTAGCACTGGGCTCGGCTTGATCGATAAAGACAGGGACCCATCCCTTTATCAACTTCTTACCTTGCAAAAGTTTGACCCCAAAGCAATAAAAAAAACATTAATACCCAACCTTGATATTATAACCTCAACCCAAGATCTTGCTGCTGCGGAAATTGAATTGGCAGAAATAAACGAAAGGGAAAGTTCGATAAAAAATCTAATAAAAAGCATTGAAGGTTATGATTTTATTTTTATAGATTGTCCTCCTGCTCTAGGACTTTTAACAATCAATAGTTTGGTTGCTTCACACTCAGTCATCATTCCGTTACAATGTGAGTTTTTTGCTTTAGAGGGGTTAAGCGCGCTTACCAACACAATAGATCTAATAAAATCTAGAATGAATAATAATATTTTTTTAGAAGGGGTTGTTTTAACAATGTTTGACAAAAGAAATTCCCTAAGCTCTTTGGTTGAAGAAGATGTAAGAAGTCATTTTAAAAATAAGGTTTTTAAAACAGTTATTCCTAGAAACGTAAGAATCTCAGAGGCTCCAAGCCATGGAAAGCCAGTTTTAATATATGATACATCGTGCGTAGGCTCACAGGCATATATAGGTCTTGCAAAAGAGGTAATTTTAAATCAATAATGTCTTTATGAATGCAGATAACAAAAAACTAGGCAGAGGCTTAGAATCTTTGCTTTCCTCAGAAGGCACAAACCTAAGTGATGAAAAAAATTTTAAAAACATAAATATTTCTGAAATTCATGCTAATCAAAACCAGCCAAGAAAAAAATTTAAAAAAGAAGAGTTAGAAGAGCTCGCAAGCTCTATAAAATCAAGGGGTATTTTACAACCAATAGTTGTGAGACCTACAAAAAATAATCATTACGAAATAATCGCCGGAGAAAGAAGATGGAGGGGGGCACAGATAGCGGGCCTTCATGAAATTCCAGCAGTTATAAAAGATATGAGCGACCAAATGGTCCACGAAGCTGCCCTTATAGAAAATATACAAAGGGAAAACTTAAATGCTGTAGAGGAGGCTAAGGCCTATCAAGCCATATTAAAGAACAACCAGACCGATCAAGAGAAGTTAAGCAAAGTTGTTGGAAAAAGCAAAAGTCATATTTCTAATATGATTAGGCTGTTGGAGCTAGACCAAGAAATTTTAGAATACATAATTCTCGGGAAGCTTTCAATGGGGCATGCTAGGGCTCTCATAGGCGTTCCCAATGCAAAAAAACTAGCCCTCGAAATAATAAATAAAAAACTTAGTGTTAGACAAACGGAAAAAAACACTGCAAGTTTTAAAAAAACTAAAACAAAACATAAAGATGCTAATATTTTAGACTTAGAAAAAGAGCTTTCAGAAAAAATAGGCCTTAAAACCTCAATACACTTTAATGAACAAGGATCATCAGGGTCTCTTACACTGTATTACTCAGATCTTGATCAGCTAGACGACATAATGAAAAGGCTTAAAAAAAACAATTAAGACAGGCTTTTTTTTATATTCAGAAGAAATCTTTGAGATATTAATAAATACATAGAATTGTGTTTTTTTAATAGAATTTCAGTTTTTTTTATTAGTCCAAAAACCTTTAAAACATTTTCTTGGGTGACTTTATTAAATATTTCTAAAAAGCTAGCTTTGTTTTTAAACATGTATTTTGGAAAAGACATTAAAGCCTCTTCTCTACTCTTAGACTTATAAAGTATGTCCAAAAAAAATTTTATTCTTTGTACTAAAACAAAACTATCCGCAGGTGAGTTTATAATTTTTTGAGATTGATAAATTATTTTCTCTGGCTGTGATAAAATTAAAAAAAACAAACTATCAATCTCGCTAGAGCTTTCTAGAGACAGCAATGCTTTAATCTCATTTATGGTAACGTTTTTTTCCTTATATAAGGAAATCTTCATAATTTCGTTTTCAAATAATTGATAAAAATCACTAGAATTATCAATTAAATACCAATAACATTCTTTTAGCATTTCAAAACTTTCTTTTTTTAAAAAATGGTTCAACAATTTTGTTTTGTTTTCTCGTGAAAGTTTGTAGCATGCAATTGAAACCAGGCTATCATGCTGATCAAAAAACCTCTTCAATTTAGAACTTGTCTTTATAGAGCCATGAGAAATAATTATTGCAAAATTACTTGGATCCAAACCACCAATATATTCAAGGTCAACATCCTTGGGATTGTTAAATATATAAATTTTAAAATCCGCAGAAAATAAAGTTGAATATTCTTCACAAGATGTTGCATCAACATTTAAGCTGCCCTGTCTTATAATTTCTGTTTTTATAGTGTTTTTAAGCCCACAAATTAAACTTTCTTCAATTTTTTTTATATAAGTTTCTTCATTGCCAGAAATTAGAAATATTTTTTGTTTAAATTTTTGTAATTCAAAATTAATTATAATTTGTTCAGGGGCTATTTTCATTTAACAATCTAAGGGCTCTTGAAATGAAATAATGTAGTCAAGGAGCTCATCTATGTTTTGGACCAAATTATTAACAATTATTTTTTCTTCAGAAAGGTCTGTACTAAAGCTGTATCCAGAAGAACTAGAACTGTAAGTAGATTTCGTCGAAATATTTTTTGTAAAAATTTCACAACCACTTTCAAGTTTGCCAAAAGAGTATTTTATAGAATGCCCTATTTCACTTTTAGAGACTGTTGCGTCTTTTTCTATAACTATTGGAATATTTGTTTTGGTTATATCGACATTAAGAAAAAATATTGGATCATTTTCAGGCCTACCCAAAGCTTCTATTAATTTAATTTTGGCCAGGGTTGTATCATTGCCTGCAACAACGAACACAACCCTTTTTTCTACTTCTTTTATTTTTGGGTCTTTGCTGTACGTAAACTCATAACCAGAGCAACCAAGAAAAAAAACCAATAAGAACAGGGAAAATAAAAATTTTGTTTTCATGGTTATTTTATAACAAAATTAAGAACTTTGTTTGGAACATACACAACCTTCATTATTTCTTTTTCATGTAAATATTTCTTTATTTTCTCACTCTTAGCCGCTAAGTCAACAACTTGTTGTTTAGAAGCCTCGCTATCTAATAAAACCAAATCTCTAACCTTGCCATTTATTTGAATTACAACGCTGTAAGAAGATTCTTTTGAAGCAATATTGAATTTTGGCCATTCTTTTTCAACTGCAAGGCCCCTCCCCCCAATAAGCCTCCATAACTCCTCACTAATGTGCGGCACAAATGGTTGAAGTATCAAAGATAGGCCAGACAAGCATTCTACAAGCTCTTTTTTTGTAGAGGTTTTTTTTGTTATGCTTTTTTGAAGAGAGTTTATAAACTCATATATATTTGCAATGGCCTTATTAAAACTAAAACTTTCAATATTATTTGTTACGTTTTCAATTGTTATATTTAAGTGTTCCCCAATAGACTTTTCAGCTTTTTTTTCACACTTGTAATCATCAAGAGATAAAATATTATTTGAAATATCCCATATTTTATTAATAAACTTAAAAGCCCCAGATATTCCATTGTCAGTCCACTCAAGATCTCTGTCTGGCGGGCTATCTGATAACATAAACCATCTAGCAGTATCAGCACCATAAAGATTGATTATAGAAGCAGGATCAACAACATTCTTTTTTGATTTGCTCATTTTTTCTATTTTCCCCTCAGAAAAATTTTTATTGTTTTCAATTTCTTCTGGGCTAATCCATTTGCCATTACTATTTTTATATGTTTTGTGTGTTACCATCCCTTGTGTAAACAACCCTTTGAAAGGTTCATCAATTTCTAGATGGCCCATATCTCTTAAAGCTTTTGTGAAAAACCTTGAGTATAACAAGTGAAGTATCGCATGTTCTATACCCCCAATGTATTGATCAACAGGCAGCCAATATTTAATATCGTTTTTTTCAAAGGCTTTATCTAATCTGGGGTTGCAGTATCGAAGATAATACCAAGACGACTCAAAAAAAGTATCAAAAGTATCGGTTTCTCTAAGGGCTTTTAAACCTGTTTCTGGGCAAACTGTATGCCTCCAATCCTCATGTTCCTTTAATGATCTTAGTTTTCCATCAAATTTTTTTACTTCTGGAAGCATTACCGGAAGGTCATTTTTTGAAACTGGAACGATTTCACCATCTTCTCTATAAAGAACTGGTATCGGACAACCCCAATATCTTTGTCTTGATATTCCCCAGTCTCTCAATTTATAATTTACTTTTTTTAACCCTAAACCAAGCCTTTCTAATTCATTGATTATTGTTTTTTTTGCATCTGGTATTTCTTTCCCATTTAAAAATTCAGAATTAATCAACACCCCTTCACCCACATAAGCTTCACCATTTATTTTAAATGAGGAAGAATTCTTGGTGGGAGGAAGTATTACAGGCAAAACATCAAGATTATACTTGTTTGCAAAATCCAAATCCCTTTGATCGTGGGCTGGACAACCAAAAATAGCCCCTGATCCATAATCCATTAAAACAAAATTTGCCATAAACACAGGCAACTTTTTGTTTTTTATAAAAGGGTGCTCCACATACAATGTTGTTTTATAACCCTTTTTTTCTTTATCAGGATTTATTTTAGAACAATCATTTTTAAAACTCTTAGCACCGCTGTCAATTTTTAATATTTCTTTTGAAATTTCATGGTCTAAAGAAAGCGCACAAAAAGAAGCTCCAAAAATAGTATCAGGCCTTGTTGTGAACACATTAATTGATTTAAATTTTAAACTATCAGCATTAATAATTTTAAAATTAATTTCAGCTCCTTCTGATTTTCCTATCCAGTTTGATTGCATGGTTTTAACTTTGGTGGGCCATTCATCTAATCTATCAAGAAAAGATAATAATTCTTCAGAGTAAGCGCTTGTTTTTAAAAACCACTGCGACAACTTTTTAGATTCTGTTAATGCTCCAGATCTCCAACCCCTACCATCAATCACTTGTTCGTTAGCCAAAACTGTTTGATCAACAGGGTCCCAATTTACCAATGATTCTTTCTTGTATGCTAATCCATTTTTTAAAAGATCTAAAAAAAACAATTGTTCATGTTTGTAATATTCTGGATGGCAGGTCGCTATTTCTCTGGTCCAATCAATAGAAAAGCCCATAGATTGAAGCTGAGATCTCATTACTTTAATATTTTTGTAAGTCCATTCTGCCGGGGGTTTTTTTTCTGTTATTGCTGCATTTTCTGCAGGAAGCCCAAAAGCATCCCAGCCCATGGGGTGCAAAACATTAAAGCCACACATTTTCTTATATCTAGCAACAACATCACCTAAAGTATAATTTCTTACATGGCCCATATGTATTTTTCCAGATGGGTAAGGAAACATTTCTAAAATATAAAATTTTTCTTTTGCAGGGTTAGCTGATGACTCAAAAATCTTTTTTTCTATCCATTTTTGTTGCCAGTAGGATTCTGTTTTTTTATGATTATATCTTTGAGACAATTTTTTTTATTGGGAAGAAAGTTTTATTTTTTTAGCTTTATTAAGAATAGCATTTTCAAGATCTCTGTTATTCTGTTGATTAATTTCTTTATCCAACCACACACCATTTGCATCTAATGTCTGGCAAAAAGAACTAACCCTAATATTATCAGCTTTAAGTTCACTTCCTTTAACAAAAACATTTAACTTGCAACGTTCATTACTGTTTGATTTGCCTGAATACCAGTCAGTAATTATAATGCCTCCAAATGGGTCTGCTGAAGCAAGCGGCATAAATTCAATAGTTTCTAAACTGCTTTTCCACAAAACAGCATTGATTGGAAGCCCCATAGACCCAACAATTTTTTGATCATTATTGTTCAAAAGATTTGCAACATTTGTTGGTTTTTTTCCCAACAAGCCCCCACCAGTTCTAAGTCTATTTTCTGCATCTTTTAAGGCTTCTTTCTCGTCTGTTAACATTGTTCCAGACCTTTGAATAATATCTCCTCTTGCCTGACTTTTTAACCTAAGCTCATTCGGGCTTTTATTTTTATTACAAGCGCTTAGAGATATTAATAGCGAAAACAACAATATGTAAGATATGCGAATATTCATAATAGTGTCCTAAAACAAACAGCAAACAAAAGAAACAAAAAAAGCGGCTTATGCAAGCCGCTTTTTAATAAAAAACATTGTGTATAATTAGAAGCTGATATTAGCTCCAACATACCAAGATGAACCGCTGTTTCCAGAAACAGAAGAACCTTCGTTTCCAGCACTTACGTCAGTATATCCAACAGTTGCAGTTACACCAGAAGCTACTGTATAGTCAACACTAGCACTTAGAGATTCTAAAGTATCTGTGTTAGTACCATCAGAACCTTCAGCACCATCTTTTGCTTCTGCATCTACCATGCCAACACTCATTGTCATGTCACCAGATACATATTTTGCACCAGCAGTTAAGATTTGAGCAGAGTCGATCTCTGTTGTGTTTCCATCAACAGCTGAACCAGAAC
>MDSW01096907.1_pt1 | contig 45288 bp, 43 predicted proteins | sample 811171 | NCBI WGS metagenome assembly MDSW01 (sample SAMN05326641, study PRJNA326480) | marine metagenome | isolation source: seawater | place: Atlantic Ocean: North West | collected 2012
GATATAAAAAAAGATTTTATCCCAAATCATATTTCAAAAATGATATTTTCTATTTTAACAACCAAAATGTTTATGGAGCAAATTTAAAATGAAATTAGGACTAATTGATTTAAATACAGGGAATCTTGCTTCGCTAGAGTCAGCCATGAGAAAATTAGATATCAGTTTTAAAATTTGTAAAAATAGTCTTGATTTTGATGATGTTGAAAAAATCATTCTTCCAGGCGTAGGAGCTTTTAAAGATTTTATGGATAAAATTAAGAAGGGGGGTATAGACAAAATAATTCAAGATAAATATGAAAAAAAAATTCCTATACTTGGAATTTGTGTTGGTTTTCAAGTTTTATTCTCTGATAGTTCAGAACATGGTTTGAATAATGGATTAGGTATTTTAGAAGGAAGTATAATTAATTTTAAAGAAGTGAATAAAAGTATACCCACACCTCATGTTGGTTGGAATGAGTGTAAAATAAAAAGTGAAAATAATTTATTCTATAAAATTGATGATAATTCAGATTTTTATTTTACACACTCATATTTTTTAAAAAATTGTATTAAAGAAAATATAATATCAACAACGAATTATAAAACCGATTTTATTTCTGCGATTCAAAAAAATAATTTATATGGAGTTCAATTTCATCCAGAAAAAAGTCAAGCAAATGGACTTAAAATTTTGAAAAATTTTAATGAGAGGTGTTAATTGTTAAAAAAAAGATTATTAATTAGTCTAACTTTTTTAGATGGTGTTTTATTTAGAACAAAAAAATTTAAACCAGATTATAGATATACAAAAAATTTTATAGATTTATGGAGTATAGACGAACTACTTTTAATTGATATATCTGAAAATAAATTCTCAAAAGATTTTTTAGAATTAATAAAATATTTTTCATTAAATTGTTATGTTCCAATTTCTGTCGGAGGAGGTATAAAAAATTTAGAAGATGCTGATATTTATTTTAAGGCGGGTGCTGATAAAGTTATTTTAGGTTCAAATTGTCTGGAACAGACGAATATTATCAAAAATATATCAAAAAAATATGGGAACCAGTCAATAATTCAATCAATAGATTGTATTAAAAATTTTGAAACAAAAAATAAATATAATGTAATGAAAAATAGTGGAAAAATTTTTTTAAATAACGATCCTCTAAAATGTTGTCAAAAAGCTATACAAAATGGTGCAGGAGAAATTTTAGTAAATAGCATTGATAATGATGGCAGTTTATTGGGTTACGACTTAGAATTAATAAGTCATATATCAAAAAAAATTAAATGCCCAATTTTAGCCTTAGGAGGAGCAGGAAACTGGCAACATATATTAGATTTATTTTTAAAAACTGATATTTCAGGTGCTTGTACCCAAAATATTTTTCATTTCACAGAAGAGAGTATACTCTCTGCAAAAAATTTTTTAAAAAGTAATAATATTGAAGTAAGAAAATAAAAATAAATGATAAAATTTTGCAAAAAATGTATCATGCCTAATACTCGACCAAGAATAATTTTTGATAATATGGGAGTTTGCAATGCATGTTTACATAGCGAAAAAAAAAAAATTATAGACTGGGATAGAAGAAAACGAGATTTTCTCAAATTAGTTGATAGAATAAAAAAAGATACAAAGAATAAAAAATTAAACTATGATTGTATTGTACCTTGGTCTGGTGGAAAAGACTCTACTTCTATTGCATTAAAATTAAAATTTACATATGGGTTGAATCCTTTGTTGGTTACTTTTTCTCCACTTATGATAAACGAGTGTGGTGAATTTAACAGAAATGAATTAATTAAATTAGGTTTTGATGCAATTTTTATAAATCCAAATAAAGAAGTTTCGAGAAAACTTGCAAAAAGATTTTTTCTTGAAAGAGGCAACCCAAAAGTTGCATGGGATGCTGGTGTAAATTCTGGGCCAATTCAAATGGCAATAAAATATAATATTTCAACAGTATTTTATGCTGAACACGGTGAAAGTGAATATGGTGGCTTAGTGCTAGATAATGAAAGTGAAAAAAAAAGAGATTTGAGAGAAGTTATAGAACACCAAATAGGTGACTACCCAGAAAATTGGGTTTCAGAAGATATAAATTTAAAAGATTTGACTCCATATATATATCCAACAAATGATCAAATTAGTAAAAATAAAATTCATGCCTACTATTTTAGTTTTTTTTTTAAATGGAGTATGTTGGATAATTATAATTATGTAAAAAACAAACTACCAAATTTTAAAACAAATCCAAATGGAAGAACAGAAGGTACTTTTACAAATTTTGATAGCCTAGATGATAAAATTGATTGTATTTATTATTACATGCAATACATTAAATTTGGATTTGGAAGAGCAACAAGAGATTCTTGTAGAATGATTCAAAATAATCAAATGAAAAGAGATGAAGCTATAAAATTAGCAAACCAATATGATGGCGAATTTCCTATAAAAGATTTTGAAGAGGTTCTTGAATATTTGAATATAAATAATGATGAATTTGAGGAAATTGTTAATAAGCACAGAAATCATGAAATATGGAAAACAGGAAGAAACAATAAATGGGAATTAATTAATTCAATATGAAAAATTTTTCTAAGAAATCTAAAATAGATGCACATGGTCTATGTTTAAATGAATATGAAAATAATTTTAATAATGCAAAAGTTTATTTTGATCGCGCAACTGGAAAAAAACCTGAAATGGAGGTTTCCAAAGCAATTGCTAACCTAATTAAAAAAAAAATTAAAAATAATGATAGTATTTTGGATGTTGGATGTGCATGTGGACACTATTATCGATCAATTAAAAAGAGAGTTAATAAAAATTTTTTCTACACCGGAACAGATCCATATCAAATTTTCTTAAATAAAGCTAAAATTGCATGGAAAAATGAACCTAATGTTAATTTTATTAAAGGAAATATTTATAATCTTCCATTTAAAAAATCAAAATTTGAAATCAGTATTTGTAGCAATGTTTTCATTCATTTAAATAAAATAAAGAAACCTCTGGAAGAATTAATAAGGGTTACAAAAAAAACAATAATTATTCGAACAGTTGTTTATGATGTATCATACAAAATACAGCTTGTTTATAACAAAAAATGGTGGAAAAATACAAATGTTAAGCCAAAGGATGAATTTGATAAAAATGGTAACCCGCGTGCGTATTCCTATTTTAATATTTTATCAAAAGATTTTTTGAAAGAAACAATCAAAAGCATAGATAAAAGAGCCAAAGTAAAATTTGTAAAAGATATTTTTTTTAACAAAAAAAAAATTAATAAAAGTATTAAAAATGAAAAAAGACCTTTGGCAACAAGAATTATAGGTAGTGAACAATTCTCTGGGTGCCTTATGCAGCCTCATTATTATGTAATAATTGAAAAAAATTAAAAAGTTATTAATTATTTAATTGATTAATTATTTCATTGGCGACTAAATTATAACCCTTTTTACTGTAGTGATTAATATTTTTATGTAATGAAAATAAATCTTTTTGATTTTCGAGCTTTCTAAATGATTCTTCCATATCAATTATGGGTATTTTTAATTCATTTACTATTTTTAAAATTTTTCTTTTATTTTCAGGATCATAATTCTTTCCAAAAAAAACTTCGTAAGAAGGAAGATAAATGAAATAAAATTTTGCTTTAATATCAATTTCAGATGACATATGAATAATTTTTTTAAGAGTTGTTAAATTTTTTTCATTTGCAAAATTCTCTTTTTGGTTTTTTATATTTGAAAAAAAATTCTTTAAATTGTTTAATCTAAGAAAACTTAATTTAGAAACCTCATATCTTTTATAAACATAGTCCAAATAAATTTGTTTTTGTAAATTATTATCATTTTTTAAATTTTGTTTAAAAAAAGGATCAGATAAATATTTTCCGAGCACTTCATTGTGAATTTCTTTATTCAAGTCTGACATATCATTTGGATAAAAAAACCACAAAATATTTTTAATATTTTTATTTTTAGGGTAATATTCTTTTAAAGCAACATAACTAATCAATGGCCCATTACCTGGCATTCCTAAATTTATAATATTAGTTTTTGAATTATGTATTTTTTTTAAATTTCCAGAAATGTTGTTTTCCGCTTTCTCACAATATCCGTATGTAAATGAATCACCTAATAATATATAATCAATTTCTTCTTCTTCCCAAGTTTTATCATTTGTATTAAAACCATATCTATCATTTTTATTAACAATATACTCGCCATTCTCATTACAATTTATTACTTCATAATTTGGTATAAGTGATACTGGAAAATAATCTTTTAATTTAAAATTCACAAAAGCTGATGGAGGAATAGTTGGTAAAATAAATTTATTATCTTTTTTTAGATCTTTATAAACTTGAGTGTAAGACCTTTTATCACCAATCCTGTTATTCCATTTATTAAAAGTTAATAATCCCTCCATAAGGTATATGGGTAATATTACTGAAATAACCGTTAAACTTAAATTAACTTTAAATTTTAGACTAAAATAAAAACTTACCAAAGAAAAAACTATTAAAAAAAAAATAATTATTAAATATTTTTTATAATACCAATAACTTAAATTATAATATTCTGTTCTAAAAATTATGTAGGATAGAATTAGTAATGAAAAAAATAAATATATTAATGAAATTATCTTAGAAATATTTTTTTTTTTTTCGTATTCCATTCTAATTATTTATCCTTTCAATTTGTTGACTTAAGTATTCATTTGACCAATGAAAGTTAATTTTAATTTTATATTTCTTAAATAAATATTCGTTTATTAATTTATTATTTCTTTTTGAATCTTCAGAGTATCCATTTTCTATAAAATTTTCCATTTCTTGAGTTGCATTTATCATTTGGACTGGGGATAAAGTCTTAAATAAAATATTTCTTTTTTTATAGTCTTCATATGTTGTTAATTTATCAAGTCCTTTTTCGAATATATCAAATAAACTTAATTGTATATTTTTTTTGCTATCAAAAACTTTTTTTGGATAAATAAACGAAATATTTGAATTGAGTCTAAAATTAAATGAATTTAATTCTCCAGAATTTAAATATAATTTTTTTTTTCTAAATAAGGATGCTACAGCATCCAAGCCTGAACCTGTACTAATCACAAAATTTGAAGCATAAAATAAAAAAATATCCATAAAATCAGAATTCAAATTGTGGAATGCATAATCAGTAAAGTTATTGTGATTAAAATCCAGTCTTTCTTTCATTTTTTTTCCCATTCTTAAAACTTTGTAATTTTTGTTGCAGAGGTATTCTACAAGTGGCTTAAATTCATTTATATCATTGTCTCTATTAGTTAATTCATTTGAATGTTTTCGATAAGATGGATCTCTTACAGCAAGTAATATAATTTTATCATTTTTTGAAATATTCATTTTCTCTAAAATCTTATATCCTTGTTCAATCTCTTTATTTTCAAATTTAACATTGGGTTCATAATTATTTAATACATTATTTACATCATGTTGTTGCCACTCTTCAGCTCTATTTATTTTACCCAAAATATCTGAATTATGTCTAAATGGGATTAACATACTTTTATCATTTTTCTTAATTGCGTATCTAAAGATTGATTCAAATATTTTTCTTGAGTGATCATCATTAATTTTAATATTTAAAATTTTTCTCCATTTATTCCATAAATAGTTATTAGCAACTTCTTTTTCTCTAAAATAAATATCAAATACATTTTTCTTTTTTTTATATTGTTTCATTTCTAGAAGATGAATTTCTATTGGCTCACTCATGTGGCCTATGGCTCTGGTTTCAATCATCAAAAATCTAAATTTAACTAATGGAGAAACTATTTTTAAAAAATAATATAAAAATGCTGAAAAAAAATTATATAAAATTGATTTTTTTATAGACACTTAATTAATTCAAGATTGGGTATAATCTCTTATCCTCGAACTTTTCTTTTGTACTTGCGCTAGTTGTTCTTTTTTTTATTTCATCAGATGCATTGCTATACATAGACAAAAACCATCTACCATCATTAATATCATCCCAGTTAGGATTTTTGTTTGTATTTACAGGTGCTACACCATGATAAATTGTTGAATAACCAATTCCAACATCGCCAGTATCAATTAGATGTTCAACTTCTACAATTTCATTATTATTATCTATTAAATAGAAACCTAATCCTTCAAAATCTTCTCCCTTTTTACTCATGTATCCACTAAATATTAATCTTTGATTTGCATGTGGGTCTGTGTGAGGTTCCAAATATCCAATCCTTGAAGGATATTGAACAACTTGTATTCTATCAACCACACCATCTTTGGGGGTATTTTTTTCATACTCAGTTGGATTTAATCCCATGAGTTTTTTAATCACTCTCCATTTTTTATATATAGTTTGAAAAATATTTAATGGATCTTTATTCCATGGATAAAAGTAAAATGAATGTTTACACATTTGGATAGAGTATTTTTTTCCAATTTCAATATCAATTTTTCTGTGAAAGTTTGGTGTTCCTTCTAACATCTGGTAAAATTCAGATGGCTTAGATTTATAATAATTAAAAGTTTTATTTTTTAATTCATCCATAAATTTTTTTGTAAATGCATTTTTTAATATATAAAAGTCTCCAGCATAAATTGATCTTATTAAATTTTTAATATATTTTTCATCCTCAGCATCAATTTTTTTTTCAATTTCATTAAAATCTGAAACAATTATCTTTCTTACTCTGTTTGGATATGAAGAATTTTTTTCTATATCTTTCCAACATTTTTTTATGAAATTTGACTGCATAACTAACTTATTTTGTTCCTAGGAAAGTTAAACCTATCTATTTTTCCCTCATATGAATTTGGGGTTCCTCCAGAAGATATATATTCTGGAAATTTCTCGTCTAAAACATGAGATATACTAAGTCCAAAACAATCAAATCTTTCTGACCAATACTCAGATTTTTTTAATCTTTCTTTTAATCTACTTTTTAAATTATCAGATATTTTTCCTTTAAACTTTTTTTCAATCAAAGAAAAAAAATATATTATCATTGCATTATCTGGAGCAGTTTTGTTACAAACGTGATCTAAAAAATTGAACTGTTGAGCAATTTTTTCTTTTCTGTTTTCCCTGAACAATCTTGAAAAATTTATTCTAAAATTCATATAAAACCAAAGATCATCTAAATTTTTAGCTGAAGGAATAATATCAAGATTTTTTGCTTCTATTCTATTTAGAAATTCCTCTTTAACTTCTTTGATTTTTGCAGAGTGTTTAATTTTACCACTCTCTATAGCTCTTTGTCTTGAGTATGTGCCTAGCTGATAAGGGGCTTTATCATTATCTTTGGTTTTAAGAGTTCCTTCCTGATCGCCTAGCAATCCTTCGTTGGCCATTTCTTCATATATAGGAGTGCCTTTCCATGGTTGTAGAATTGAAAGATTAGCCCAATCAAAATTAATTTTTTCGGCTAATTCCAAAGTATCGAAGATCATTGACAAAGTTTCATTGGGAAAACCGAGCATTAAAAGTGCCCTTGTATTTATTGATGGAAATTTACTTAATACCTCAGAAGCTTCTATAAAAGTTTCAACTGTTCCTGGTTTTTTTATTTGCTTTAATATTTCTGGATTTCCAGATTCTATTCCAATGTGAAGGCCTATGCACCCACTTTCATGGGCAGCTTGAACTATTTCATATTTTTTAAGTGAGTGAGCTATGACTCCATTTGTTGCATCCCATGTTATTTTTAAATTTCTTCTTACCATCTCATTAAACATTTCAATTGTTCTCTTGTGATCTTTTAGCAGATCATCGTCTAGCCAAACAATATGTTCAACTCCATGGGTATTTTTTAAATAAAAAAGCTCATCAACAACCGAGTCCACCGTTCTATGTCTCACATTTTTTCCATGATAAGTTCTTACATTGCAAAATGTACAAGATGCTCTGCATCCTCTGTTTGACTGTGCTGTGGATACAATTTTTCCTTTCCCTAACATTCCATGCCAGGAACCAATAGTTCCATATTTTGAGTGATTTTTTATATCCATTATATCGTAAGCAGGCATCACACTCATAGTGTGACCATCTGGTATTAGTCTTTTTTTAAATGAAATAATCTTATCATTATTTTTAAAAGCAAATTGAGCAAGTTGATTAATATCTTTTTTACCATTAATTATATCAAACAGGTTTGGTAAGGCTAAATCTGCTTCGAACATACAAACAAAATCAACGCCTTCTAAATCTTTAAGCACACCTTCCAAGTCATGAGAAACATGCACTCCACCTACGATTACAGGAAATTGTTCAAATTCTTTTTTTATAAATTTACAAACTTTTTTAAAAGATTCATGTGTTACAGAAAATAAACAGCTAACACCAATTATATCAGGTTGAAAATTATTTATTTTTTCTGATAATAGTTTTTGCCAAGATTCAACAAAATTAAATTCTTTTGTAGATTTAGAATTAAAAACTTCTTTTAAAATTTCATGATTAAGATTTATTATCTCTGTATCGTAATTTAATTTTCTTAATTGAGCGGCCAGAATTCCTATACCATATGATGGATAATTATTAGCTCTTCCTCTTTTTGCTACATCGTAGTCAAATATATTTTCATCAACATCTGGAGGATTAACAAAAAGTATTTTTTTTATTTTTTTACCATTCATTACATGGTCAATATGTATTTTTGCAATTGCAAAATCATCTACCTTCTCAATTATTTTTTTATTTTGTATTATTTCTTTCATTAGAGTTTATTTTTCATAATTTAATTTTTTAATGACATTGTCCTAAATGGGCTATATTGAGGATTTCCAAGTTTTTTTCTTAATATTGTAAAAAAAGAATTGTTAATTTTTTTGAAGTTAAATAAGTCGGAATTGCCTTTGTTTGGGTAATAAAAGTTTCTTACTGTAATTGGTAAAGCAATTCTTATATCTTTATGATTATTTTTTATTGTGCTATGCAAAGTTAAAGCAGATAAAATAGCAACTGAACCGTTGTTTATTTTTAAATTTTCAGTTTTATATTTTTTTGGAAGTTTTAATGGCTGTCTATCCTGATGGGGAATGTGACCCCATTCATGAGATGATTTGATTATATTGAGCGTTCCCATTCCTTTTTTTAAATTTATAGGTATCCATAACTGCAGAGATTCCAAACCCATGCCAGACCAAAATTCTTGATGATATTTTTTAATAAAATAATAATCTTTATTTGTATTTTTTTTATCATTAATAGCCATTTCATAATCGATTAAATAAGATAAATCAGGTCCTATAAGATATATTAAATTTTCAATTAATTTTTCTTCTTTGAATATTTTATCTATAAGATTATCTTTAATTAAATGTTCAGAGAGCATTTTTTGGATATCAAATTGAGATAATTTTTTAGCTAAATTATAATAATTTTTTGATAAATTTTGCTTATTTTTTGTACTATTAACTTTAAGCGTATTTTCAAGCTTTTCGTTTATAGATAGCTGTATTTTATCTAGTAATTTCAAGCTTATACAATTTTTTATTATTGCATAACCATCTTTAACTATATTTTTTGAAATTTCTTTCATATTATTTTTTTAAAATACTAATTACCATGTATTTCATATTTTTTCTTATAATCAAAAAAAGTATCAAAAATTTGACATATATGTCTTATAAAATATCTTCCATATGTCGTAACCTTAATTTTACTTTCATTTATTTCTATAAATCCATCTTTTTCTTGTTTTTTTAATTCTAGCAATTCTTTTTTAAAGTAATCTTTAAAATTTATTTTATATTTTTCTGATATTTCTTCAAAGTTAAGTATCTGGTTACATTGCAAAGAAAAGTTACAGTCCCTTCTTATTAGATCATCATCATTCAAAACATATCCTCTGCTGATTGGAAATTTTCCAGAATTTACATCTTCTTTATAACTTTTAATATCGTAAGTATTTTGAAAATAGTAATTACCAAATCCCATTGTGGAAGTGGGTCCTAAAGCAATTATATCTTTTGTATAACCAGGCGTTTCTCCACCAAAATTTCTATAAACTTTTCCATTTAATTTAGCAAGTGCTAGTTGATCATCTTTTTTTGCAAAATGATCTATACCGACCCATTCATATCCACCTTCAATTAGTTTCATAGCTGAATCTACAAAGATGAATGGTAGATCTTTTTCATCAGGCAAATCTTCTTCTAAAATCATCTTCATATGTTTTCTTTTGCTTGGTATATGCGCATATTTAATTAAAGTAATTCTTTCAGGTGATAGTTTTTTTGTTAATTCTATAGTTTTGCTAAAAGTTTGAATTGATTGAGAAGGCAATCCATATAATAAGTCAAAGTTCACTCCTTTAAAATATTTTTTTAAATTATTTTCCATTAAAGATTCTACTAGTTCAAATGACTGTTCTCTATTAATTTTTTTTTGAACAGTAGGATCAAAATCTTGCACTCCAAATGAAATTCTATCTATACCTAGTTTAGAGTATTCTTCAAAATTTTCTGCTTTAACTGTTCTTGGATCTATTTCCATTGAAAATTCATTCAATTTATTAAATTGAATAAATCTTTTAAGATAATTAATAATTTCTTTTATTTCATTTATTGTAAGATGTGATGGTGTTCCTCCCCCAAAATGAATTTCTTTTACATTAGGTGTAATTTTATTTTTTTCAAAAACATCACACAGCATACCTATCTCTTTTAATAGAACTTTTACGAAATTATTTATAATTTCGCGGTTATTTGAAATATGCATTCTACAACTGCAATAATAACAGAGTTTTGCGCAGTAGGGTATATGCACATAAACTGTTATTGGAACATTTGGATTCATTTTAAAAAAGCTAATTAAACTTGAAACATAATCTACGTTTATTTCTTTAAAGTCTTTCCACTGACTTAAAATTGGATAGCTACTATAGTATGGTCCCGGTTTGTTAAATAACTGCCTAAAATTTTCGTCTATAAACACTGGCTTTATAAAATCGTTAGTATTGATGACTCTTGGCATATATATTAATTTTTCGTTGTAATTTATCAAATATAAGATACTGTTCAATTATTGAACTGTAAAGGTTTAATTTATAGCTTATAGCAATATATGAAAATGAAAAATATAAATGGGGTATCAAAAACTGATAATACCCAAGGTGTATCAGAGACTGATTCATTTTTCAGTGAAAATGAGGAAAATTTTGAGAGCATTTTAAGAAATGGTTATACGATTATTAAAAATGTTTTCTCTGAAACTGATTGTGAATTAGCAAAACAAAAAATTGATAAAATTTATAAAGAACAAATTTTAGAATGTGGAGATGAAGATTATCTAACATCAATCAATGATAATGACGTTGTAAGAGCGCTATTAGTATATGACGATTTTTTTAACAATTTTGTAATTAGCGAAAAAATCAACGATATATTAAAATTAGCTTTTGGAGATAGATATATTTTAAATTTACAAAACGCTCCTATAAATAGAGCAAGAAGTAAGCACTTCGGTTCAGCTTGGCATAGAGACTTATCTTATCAACATTTTATTCCTTCAAGACCAGTATCTTTAACTTCAATAATATGTTTAGATGAATTTACTAAAGATAACGGCGGCACTTCTATAATTCCATTTTCACATAAGTTTGAAAAATTTCCTTCTAAAAATTTTAAAAATTACAATGAAAAAAAAATTGAAGCAAAGAAAGGTGATGTTGTACTTTTTGACTCTTTATTATTTCATAGAGCTGGAGAAAACAATACCGATGAAGAAAGAAAATTGATAGTGCAAGTTTTTACACTTCCATTTATAAAACAACAAATTAGCTTACCTAAAGCTTTAAATGGAAAATATATAAAAGATAAAAAACTATCATACATTTTAGGATATGATACAGATGTAGAAGAAAATGTTTTAAATTGGAGAAAAAGAAGAAAAAAAAGATACGAAGAAATTTCTAAAGAAAAAAATTAAATTTAATTTAAAAACAAATTTTTATTTTTTTATAACAAAATTATTTCTTGTTTGAAAATTAGATAAATATCTATTAAGTATTTTTTCAGTTGAAGATGAATGGTATTTAAAATTTTTTAATACTAATTTATTTGAAATTAAAAAATATTTAGCTTTCTTTTTTTTAAAAATTACTTTTGATGAGGAATTTAATTTTTTTTTTATATTTAAAATCATTTTTTTTATTTTGATAGGTTTTGAAGCAGAAAGATTAAAAGTATTAGATTTAAAATTTTGATTAATTATAGTTTTCAAAAATTTAAATATTTCATAACTATCAATAATATTATTAAAATTTTTTTCTGAATTAAAAATTTCAATCTTTTTATTATTTTTTAATAAATTAATTATACGATTTAACCATGGACGTCTCGTATCATTAATCTGATAACCAACTATACCTGGTAATCTAATATTTAAATAATGTAAATTTTGAATTGAAATAATTTTTTCCATAAATATTTTGCAGGTACCAAGTAAATCAGGATTTAAAAATGGATTATTTTCATCTAGTATTTTTGTCTTTATATCACCGTATACATTTATTGAAGATAAATGAATAAATCTTTTAACACCTTTTTTTTTTGCAAATTGAATTACATTTTTTAAGCCAATTATATTTGAATCCATATAATTAGAATAATTTCTCTTATCTGATAAACTGTGTGTAACAGCACAATGAATTATGATTTTTGGTTTAATATTTAATGAAATTTCTTTACCTATATCTTGTTTTACCCAAATAATATTTTTATTTTTTAAATTGTCTATTACTCGATTTTTTTTTCTATATAATGCATAAACTTTTCTATACTTAGAAAAAAATTTTACTAAGTCTGAACCAACAACTCCACTAGCACCAGTAATTAACATAAAAATATAAACTTACATTAGATATAAAATACACTATAATAATATAAATAAATTTAATTGTTCAATTTTTGAACATTTATGATATAATTATTGCGAAATAAAGTGATTTACAATGATAATTTTTAGCTTATGTTATTAACTAATACCATTTATGATATATAATTCACCATACCCAGTAAAAAATCCAGAAAACACTTATAAAAAACTTAGTAGTTATAAGGGTGTAATAATTTTTGGAACAGGCAACTGTGGAGCAATAGTTTTGGATTCATTAAAAAAAATAGGAATTAATATTTTTTCTTTAACTGACAATAACAAACATAAATGGGGAAAAAAAATTAGAGATTTAGAAGTAATACCGCCAGATCAAATAAAAAAAAAATATGAAGATATTCCTGTATTAATAGCAGTAGATTTAAATTTTCCTTATATTAGAAAACAGTTGAACAGCATGGGTGTAAAAGAAATTTATGATTGTGATTTTATATTTTCAAAGCTAGATATTGATTTAAGTGCTTGTGAAAATGTGACTTGGTCTGAAGCAAGATTTAAACAAAAAATAGATTTATATATGTATTCAGTTTTAGCACACAAAAATAAAACTGATGAGCTCAAAGTAGACAGCATTGATTTAATGTTAACTGAAAAATGCTCTTTAAAATGCAAGGACTGCTCAAATTTAATGCAACTTTATGCAAAACCAATTGATCAAGATTTCGAAATGGTAAAAGAATCAATTGATACTTTTTTAAATACTGTAGACTACTGTCGTGAAATTAGACTCCTAGGAGGGGAGCCATTAATGTATAAAAAAATCGATTTAGTTATAGAGCATCTTTTAAAGTATAATAATTACGATCAAATAAGAATAAATACCAATGGAACTATTGTGCCCAAAGAAAATAAAATAAAAGTTTTCCAAAACAAAAAGATTTTTTTTGATATTTCAAATTATGGAAAGGTCTCTAGAAATGTAGATGGTCTGGTAAAACTTTTAAAAAAAATGAATATTGCTCATAATGCATCAGTTGTCACTGAATGGCAAGATGTAGGAAAAATTGTTAAAACAAATAGAACTAGCGAATTAAATAAAGAAATTTTTGGGAATTGTTGCATAAATAGAGGATTAACTTTACTTCATGGGAAACTTTACTTGTGTCCATTTTCTGCAAATGCAACAAACCTTAAAGCAATTAAATATGCAGATGATGAAATTTTAAACTTAAAAAAACATAGTAGATATGATTTGAAAAATATGATTCATAAATTATATTTTGATACAGATTATCTGGAGGCTTGTAAATCTTGCAATGGAAGAGACCATAACGTTAAAAGAGTTGAAGCAGCGATCCAAGCTAAAGAGCCTCTTAAATATGAATTAGTTGGTTAATTAAATTTTAAAAAAAATTGATCAGCCATTTATAATTCAATGCAGTACGTTTTTAGTATAATAATACCGATATATAATTCAGAAAAATTCCTTCGAACATCAATTAACAGCATAGTTAAACAAAAAATTAAAAATATAGAAATTCTTCTCATTAATGATTGTTCTTCAGATAAGTCTTTAAAAATATGTAATATTTATAAAAAAAAATATAAATTCATAAAGGTAATTAATAACAAAAAAAATGTTGGGGTCGGAAATTGTAGAAATATTGGAATTAAAGCTGCTTTAGGTAAATATCTTATTTTTCTAGATAGTGATGATAGCTTAATGACAAAATCAATTACTTATCTTAATAAATATATAAATTACAAAATTGAACAAGACGTTACAATTGTAAAATACAAAAAAAAAACTTTTCCCTATACAAATGAAAAATTAATTAAAGATAATTTTAATAAAAAAAATCCTAATGATTTAATTAAATATATACTAAATAATAGAACGCCATTTTCAGATTGCTGGTTTATAGTCATAAACAGAGAATTTCTGATTAGAAATAAAATTTATTTTTCAAACTCAAGATTTGGTGAAAGTGAGATTTTTGTCTCAAAAGTGTTGTTTTATATGAAAAAATTTGGATTTTTTAGGAAAAACTTTTATCATAAAAAAGATAGACTTAACAGTTTAACTGGGTCTAGTGATTATAAAACAACAAATTCTTCATTGATAAATTTAATTGAATTTGACCTTTTTTTAAAAAATACTAGTTCAATAGGTGTAAAAAAAAAATTATTAAAAAAATATTTTGATGGAATATTTGGTGTTTTTACTGCTTTATTAATCTTAAGAAATAATAATGAAATATATAAATTGTCAAAATTATTTAAAAGAAAGAAAAATAAAAAAATAGAATTAATAAAAATGCCAGAAAAAATAAATCTAAAAAAAATAATTAAAAAATATGGTGATTATTATGGTTTAAATAAATACAAAAATATAATTATGAAAAATAAATTTAAAAAATTAAAAAAACAAAACTTTTCAAAGAAAAAAATATATTTATACTGCAGAAGTCAGTATACGGAAGCTACTTTTAAAATACTTAAAGACAATAACCATAAAATCCAAGGAGTAGTTGATGATAATCCTGGTTTTAAAAATTCAAAGTTTTTAAGTTTTAAAACTATTAACTCAAAAGAATTTTTTAGATTTTGTAAAAATAAAATAAAAGATATTGTGGTAATTATTACTCATCAAAAAATTAATACTTTAAAAAAAATTTCAAAAAATTTAATTAAAAATGGAATATTGAAAAAAAATATATATTTTATTTCATATTAGATAAATTAATTTTAGGCTCTTAAATTGAATTCTAAATTTTCGTTTTCAAACTTATTTATATTTTCTTTTACCCAATTAACAGTATCTTTGATTCCTTCATCTATAGAAATTTGTGGCTTCCATCCTGTTTCATTAAAGAGTTTAGAGCTATCAAGCCAATACTGCGCATCTTCTCCAATTCTCCCTTTTGTTTCTTCTACAACATCAATATATTTTTTATCTAAACAGAGTACTACTTTTTCGACAATTTCTTTCATTGAAATAGGTTTCTCAACACCTGCATTATAAATTTCACCTAACTTTCCCTTATGTAATATTAAATATATTGCTCTAGCAATATCTCTACAATGCATAAAAGATTTTTTAACTTTTCCACCTCCTTCAAGAGGAAATTTGTGACCTTTTAATATCATATATGCACATTTTGGAATTATCCTGTATAATAACTGGCCTGGTCCATAGCCGTTTGAAGGTCTTATTATATTCATAGGAAAATTTTTAACTTTAAACATTGTCTCTAAATGCATATCTGCAGCTAGTTTAGATATTGAATATGGGCTTGTTGGATTAATTGGATAGTTTTCATTTACAGGTTTATTCACAGAGCCATATAATTCAGATGTTCCAACTTGTAAAAATTTTTTTAAATAATTTTTTTTAGATAAAAATTCACATATTTTAGAAACAGAGGTAACATTCGTATCATAATATCTAAAAGATTTATCCCAAGAGGTTGCGTATGCAAGAGCAGCAAAATTTATAACAAAGTCAGGTTTGTAGAAATCAAAATATTCAAATAGAAAATCTTGTTCATAAACTATGTGACAAGGTTTAAAAATATATCTCTTGTCATTTTTTCCAATATCTAAAGTAAATGCTGTATTTTTTACGGTATTTCTGCCAATACATAAGACTAACTCAGTATCCTTTTGTTCTAACAAATATTTCGCAGTATGAATTGCAAAAACTCCAGCGCCACCTAATAGACAATATTTCATATAAATTAATAGTTATATTAATTAATTTGTTAGTAAAGATTTATTTCCTTTAATCAGTATTATTTCTTTGAAACAAGATTTAGAGCCTTGGCATCAACAAAGTCATAATCTCCGGTATACTTAGTATGTTTTAATACTTCTTTCCATTCTTTCTCTTTTAAAATTGTTATTCCTAATAATGTCCATTGTCTTAACTGCCAAAATTCATTTTTTGTTTTATATGAGCCCAATGTGATAAAACTATTCCCTTTTGAAACTCGTTGAATTTCTTTCAAACAAGATATTGCTCCATCCAGACCATGTTCATAAACTACACCTAATGCTAAAACAAAATCAAATTTATTTTTTTTAAAATTTAAAGAAGTGTAATTATTTACTTTTTTAATATTTTTTTTAATTTTTTTCATAGAATGATTAATTGCATAATTAGATGTCTCTAATCCTATTGTTTTCATTTTAGGAAAAATTGTTTTTAGATCATGTAATAAAAAACCTTTTTTACTGCTTAACTGTAGAAATGAAGAACTATTATTTAATTTATATTTTTTACAAATTCTATAAGCTATATCTTTCCATCTTCCATCATATTTAAACCCACCATATCCATATATTCTTTTACCATCATAAAATTCTTTATCTCTATAGGAAGCAACTATCCTGTGTTTAATAGTCCTAAGTTTATCGCTAACATACCTTTTATTTTTTGGATTTGGATAGTTTCCTAATAAATTTATTTTCACCATAGAAAAAACTATTTTTTTGATTTTTCTATTACAGCCTTCATCCAAGGACCCATATCTTTATAATGAGCTGTTGTAATTATATTATTATCAATTACGGCTGGAAGATCTGTATAAATTGCTCCAGCATTAGTGATATCATCTTCGAGACTATAATATCCAGATATTTTTCTGCCTTTCACAACCTTTGCAGAAATTAATAATTGAACACCACTGCATATACATCCTATTATTTTATTTTTAGAATTAAAATCTGAAATAAATTTTATAATTTTCTTATTTTGTCTTACTTTTTCCATTGCTTTAACACCTCCTGGAAGTATCAAGACCTGATAATCCTCAACTTTAATTTCTTCAATTTTCTTTACAGCTTGATTTTTATTTGGAGGCAATGTAGTTCCAAGTATTCCTTGAACAGGTTTACCTTCTAGTAAACAAACATCAACCTCATGTCCTTCTTCTAAAAGTCTGTAGTATGGGTATATAAATTCATGATCTTGAGCAAGATTCCCAGAAATAATAATACTTTTTTTCATTAATCTAAATTATTACTATTTAATTCATCTGTTGACAAGAAAGGGTACATATCTTCTAGTTTTGCAGGCATTGTTTTTCCCTGATCATTTCTTCTATTTACAGCTTTTGGAATTTGTTCTTCATCAGGATTCATAATAAGTTCACAAATTACTGGTTTTTTTAACTTTAATACTTCATTTATTTTATCTTTTAAATTTTTGTGATTTTTAATTTTTTTATAAATTATATTATGAGCTTTAGATAAAGCTTTATAGTTTGGAAAAGATAAGCTTTTTTTATCTGCTCCCATAATTCTTCCTTTAAATCCCAAAAGCTGGGTTTGTTTTATTGTTAAGTAACCTCCATTATTAAAAATAAATATTTTCATCGGAATTTTATTGTGCATAATTGTAGCTAATTCTTGTATATTCATTTGAAGACCACCTTCCCCCGTCAAACAAATAACATTTGATTTATTTTTTTTTTTTGCATAATACGCTCCTATAGCTGCTGGTAGTCCCCAGCCCATAGGCGCATGTCCAGAATTTGTATAAAATTTCTGACTTCCTTTAATTTGTAGTGCTTGATGAGTGGTTGTAAAAGAAAAACCCATGTCAGTTATTATTGAATCATTATTTTTTGTTAAATCAGATAATTTTTTTACAAAATAATAAGAATTAACAAATTTTCTCTCATTAATCATTTTTTTTACAATAATGGGGTATTTTTTTCTTACTTTTGAACAGTATTTATTCCATTCTGGACTAGTTTTGTATTTTTTTAATTTATAAAAAATTTTTTTTAGGAAGTGGTTTGCATCACTTTTTACGATTAAGTTTAGTTTTAAGTCGTTCTTTTTTAATTCATATGGATCAATATCAACCATAACTTTGAATTTAGCTTTTCGTGCAAAATTTTTTGGATTATAACCAGTAACCATGTAAGGCAACCTTGTTCCTATAGAAAGATAAAAATCACAATTTTGAACAATAAAGTTAGATCCTCTTTCTCCAAATTGTCCTGGTTTTCCAAAATACATTTTGTGGTCAGAAGATATTAAATCATCTGCATTCCACGTTACTACAAAAGGTATATTGTATTTTTTAAAAAATTTTTTAACTATATTATGTGATTTAGATAATTTAACGCCATGGCCCAAATGTATTAAAGGTCTTTTAGAATTTTTTAATTTTTTAATAATTTTGTTTATTTTATTGTCTATTTTAAAATGAGTTCTAGGTAATTTGTATGAATATTTTAATATTTTTCTTTCATCTATTTTAGAATTTTGCATATCTGCTGGAATATCAATAAAAACAGGTCCGGGTCTCCCAGACTTGCATATAGCATATGCTTTTTCTAAATAATAATTGATAGAATCTGGATCAGTTATCATTACTGAAAACTTTGTTATAGGTTTTACTATGTCAATAATATTAATTTCTTGAACTCCAATTTGCCTTTTCTTAGTTTTTTTAATTGTTTGTTTTAAAAAGGCTTGACCAGCAATAAATATTACCGGAACAGAGTCAATCCACGCTGAACTTATACCTGTGACAGCATTAGTGCCACCTGGTCCAGTGGTTACAAAACAGCATCCTACATCATTTTTTGACCTAGCATATCCTTCAGCTGCAAAAGAAGCTGCTTGCTCATGATGGTTTGCAATATATTTTATTCTTTTTGCTTTATATAGTGCATCACCTAAAAAAATTGAACCACCACCGCTTACTTGGAAAACAGTATCAATTTTCTTTCTTTCCAAAAACTTAACCACATAATCAGACAAATTTATCATAATTTTATTTTGAATTATTTTCTTTACCCTGAATCACAAGAAATTCTAATATATCTTTTGACCAGTTATTTTTTTCTATATCATATAACTCGCCAATTATGCTTTGATTTTCACTTTCATCGTTGTTTGCCTTAATTGGACAGATTAAATTATTTTTTTTTAATTTTTTCATTTCTTTCGAATTACTATTAACTATTTTAAGTTCACACTGGCCTAAAATGCCTGCTCTATTTTTTATATAATTATAATTTAAAAAATTATCCATTTCTTTTATTTGTTTAAAAGATTCATTTGATTCGTAACCAGAATTAGATCTTTTATAATCATCTTGATATCTAACTATATCATTCTTATTTGTTGGTGTTTCAATTTCCATTACCAATGTATCTTTTCCACATTCTGAGGAAGTTCTATGAAATACTTTTTTTTCAATTGTAACAGCATTACCACATTTTAAATTAATTTTATTATCAAGTGTATAAAAATTAGCTTCTCCATCAAGGAGGATTAGTGAAGTTTTTTTATTAGTATGACAATGCATAGATGTTTTATGATTCTTAAGTATTTTTAGGATCCAAATAGATACTTTTTTTGATGAAAAAAATAAATATTCATATCCCCAAGGTTTTTGTACAATTACATCTTTAAAATTGTGGTTCATATTTTTTATTTTTTCTTCGTCAAAATTGATTTTTTTAAACTCTCTTTCATCAGAGGATGAGGAAATTATTTGTTTAATGATTTCAAAATAAATGTTCATTTATAAAAACTCTCAATTTTTTTTACCATATATTTTAAATGTGTAGTATTTAGATATTGATGAACTGGTAAGGTTAAAATGCATTTTGCTTGCATTTCAGAAATAGGAAATGTTCCTTTTTTATATCCTAATACTTTTGAAGGTTTTTGTAAATGAAGTGGTATTGGATAATGAACTTTTACTTCAATTCCATTTTTTATTAGATATTTTTTTAATTTATCTCTCTTTTTAAAATTTGCCATGTATAAAGAAAAGGTTTCAGTGTAATTTTTCTTTCTTTTTGGAATTTTAATATATTTATTTTTAGATAAATTCTTGTCTAAAAAATTTGCATTTTTATTTCTTTTTTTTATAATTTTTTTAATTTGGTTTAATTGAATTTTTGCCACAACTGCTTGTAAGGGCTGCATTCTTGCATTTACTCCCCACATCGTTAAATTGTTCCTGTCAATCATTCCGTGATTTCTATATTTTCTGAGCCATTTTGCTATTGTGCTGTTGTTTGTTCCAATCATTCCTCCGTCACCCATTACATTAAGAGATTTTAAAGGGTGCATACTAAATGCATTTACATCACCAAAAGATCCTGGGCTTTTGTTGTAAATTTTAGCCCCTATACCCATGCATGCATCTTCAACTACTTTAATCTTGTATTTTTTTGCGATTTTCATAATTTTAAACATATCTGGTGAAGCGCCACCCCAATGAACAGGTAGTATAACTTTGGTTTTATTAGTTATAGCTTTTTCAATTTTGTTAATATTTATTTGATATCTTTCATCGCTATCTACAAAAACTATTTTAGCTCCACATGCCTGAATTGCCCCAGCGGTTGCATAGAATGAATTTGTTACAGTAATTACCTCGTCACCATTTTTTACTCCTAGTGACTTTAATGATAAAATTAGTGCATCAGTTCCATTATTTGTTGAAATACAATATTTTACCCCAATATATTTTGCAAATCTTTTTTCAAAATCTTTTACGTAAGGGCCCAAAGTGAATTCTGAAGAATCAATTAATTTTTTCCACTCTTTAAAATACTTTGTTTTATTTTTAAATTGATAATTTAAATAGTTAAATGGAATTTTCATAGTATTTACAAGTAAAATTTATTTATTTTTTTTGATACAAAAATAATTTGTTTTTCTGTTAAATGTTGATGATGTGGAAAAGAAATGACTTTTTTAGTTATTTTTTCAGCATTTTTAAAATCTCCTTTTTTATATCCTAAAAACTTCATTGATTTATGAAGATGAAGTGGGGTAGGGTAATATAACAAGGATTGGATTTTGTGTTTATTTAAATATTTTTGTAACTCATCTCTTTTTTCAGACAAAGCTATAAACATTACATATGCGTTTTTTTCATGGCTTTTATCATCCAATATTTTTACTTTTTTAGTATTAATATATTTTTTATAATATTTAATGTTCCTTTTTCTTCTGCTAATTATATTTTTTAATCTTTTTAGTCTAAAACTTAGAACTTCTGCATTAATTGAGTCCAATCTAGAATTTACACCAATCGTTTTAGCATTATCCCTACCTTCAAGACCGTGACTTCTATAAAGTTTAATTTTATCATAAAGTTTCTTTTCATTAGTTATAATAAAACCACCATCACCTAATGCATTAAGATTTTTTAAAGGATGTGTCGAAAATGCAGAAATTTTTCCAAAAGTTCCAGCATGTTTGCCTTTATAGTAAGCCCCCGTAGCTTGAGCTGCATCTTCAATAATAGTTAGTTTATATTTTCTTGCAATTTTAATAATTTTGTCCATATCACAAACACGCCCAGTCCAATGCACTGGCATTATTGCCTTTGTTTTTTTTGTAATTGCTGCTTCAATAAGATCTGGATTAATATTTAAATCATTTCCAACATCAACAAAAACTGGTTTGGCACCTAAATGAACAATTGAATTTGCAGTAGCAACAAAAGATATTGGGGACGTAATAACTTCATCGCCTTTTTTTATACCCGAGCTCCACAATGACATCATAAGGGCATCTGTTCCAGAATTGAGACCTAGGCAATATTTAGCTCCAGTATATTTACAAATTGAATTTTCAAAATTTTTAACTTCTTTTGTAAGTATTAGGTTTCCCTTACTTAAAACTTTTTCTACTATTTTAAGAATTTTACTTTTCTCTTCTTTAAATCTATCTTTTAGATCAATTAATTCAACTTTCATTTTAGTTTAATTCCTTTATATATTTTTTTATTCCCTGATCTATTGTATTTATTTTTAAATTTTTAAAATTTTTTTTAATATAGTTTATATTAAATGGTCTATATCCATTATGAGGCATCTTACCTATTCTTTTTGTATTTATTATTTTAGACTTACTTTTAGTTAATAAAATAATTTTTTTTGCAATACTTTTAAATGAATGAACTTTTCCAGAAACTATATTAAATACCCCAATTTTATTTTTTTTAATACACTCAATTAATATTTCAATTAAATCATCAATATAAATATGATCTCTCTTTTCTTCTCCTTTGCCAAAAAGAATAATATCCTGGTTTTTTTTTGCTAATTTTAAAAATTTATTAGGTCCATATCCTGAATGTGTATCACCAGGCCCATATATTAAAGTAGGTCTTAAAATACATATTTTATTATCAAAATTTATTTTTAACTGTATTTCTCTAGTTAAATGCATCATTCCATGAATAGATCCTGGAAAAGTTTTTGTCTTTTCATTAATTTTTCCTTTAATGTCAGAATATACAGCATCAGAGCTAATATAAATTAATTTGCTAAAGGACTTATTTTTAAGTGCTCTGCAGATATTATTACAAATCATTATATTATTTAAAAACATTTGTATATTTTTTGCTGGTGCTTCTGCAGAAATGAAAATAATAATGTCTTCATTTTTAACTTTTTTATTTAATAACTTGTAAGAATTTTTTTTTTTTAAATTTATTTTGTTTCTACCTAAAGTGATAAATTTATAATTACTTTTTATAAATTTTTTTTGTAAATTTGAAGATATAATCCCACTTGAACCAATTATAACTATCCTATTTTTCATAAAGTATTAACCTTTACCTAATGTAAAATAACTATTTGTCTTATTTACTCTATTAATAAAATCAATAACCCGATATGGGTCTAATATTATTTTATTTCTCAAATATTTATAAATATTTTTAATTTCCTTTTTCAAGTTCCATGGCCTCATAAAAATAATAACTTCATTCTGTTTTATTAATTCACTTAAACTTTGTATTTGTATAACTTTATTATTATGAATATTTAAATTTAACATTGGTTCATAAATTTCAATTTTATGTTTTTTATTTAAATTTTTAATAAGTGTAATTGTAGGTGAATTCTTAATTGAGTTTGTGTTTTCTTTATATGTTGCTCCAACAATACCTATATTTCTTTTTTTTTTTAAAAAATTATTTTTACTTAAAAGTCGGATAGTCCAATTTTTCATATATTTAGAATTTTCTAAAATACTTCCTAAAATTAAATTGGGAGGTGTTTTTTTTTTAAATATATCTTTTGTAGTAACTATATCTCTTTCGATATTTCCACCAGCAATTCCTAAACCGGGTTTAATATATGAAAATTTACCTATTCTCTTATCTAGTTTTAATGCTGGAATTATATCTGTCCAATCAGCTGAATTTTTTTCACATAATTCTGAAAGAACATTTGTGGCTGTGACAGATGAAGCTAATAAAACATTAATAGATATTTTTGCAATTTCAGCACTTTCATAATTCATTTTTATTATTGGACAATGAAAACTTTTTAAATAACTTAAGTAAGCTTTATTAATTTGATTGTATTTATTTTGACAACCAACCATAAATCTTTCTGGATGCAAAGCTCTTTTAATAGCGTTTCCAAAAACTAAAGTTTCAACCTGGTGGTAAAGTCTTTTTTTATCAATGTTAATTGAACGCATAAATCCAGGTTTTATCTGCGATATAATTATAAGAACAGACTTTTTATTTAAGTTTTTAATCGTTTTTTTTATTAAAAATTTAAGACTTGCAACGTTAGATTTCCCTTTTGCATTTGTTTTTACGTCTTGAGACACAAAAACTAAATTACATTTTTTTAAGTCTTTTAAATTATTTGAAAATAAAATCCTTTTTTTATTTTTTAAAATTGTATTTTTTAAGTATGGTTCTTTATATTCGATATTATTTTGTTTTAATTTTTCAATCTTACTTTTGCTAATATCGACACCTATCACTGAAAATTTTTTTTGCGCCGTAGCTGCTAAATAATTTAAACCTAAATGAGTTAGTCCTATAAAACCTATTTTTATTTTATTTTTCATACAATATGACTATTTTTTATTTTTAGAAATATTCTGTTTAGTATTAAATCTTTTTCCAAAATTGTTTTTTGTTTGTTTTTTATTAAATTTTTAAAAAATAAATATTCTAATTTCCATGTAGGATCTTTTTGTTTAAAAGATATTTTTTTTTCTAATGGTTTGCCAGATGGAAATTTTCTTTTTCTATAAATCAAAGTATTTTTACCCCATTTACAAAGAGAATTAAGATGTACAGATCCTTTCGAAGCTAATACATCGCAGGTAAAAGTATTTTTCCACATACAAAGTGTCATTTCTAATTCAATGAGTATTTTGTTAATTTCCAATGAAATAATTGCATGATCTGGAGCCTTATTTTCAAATTTATTTTTTTCAATAACTTTTAATTTTTTGATTTTTTTTCCAAAATAAAAAATACATAGATCTAATAGATGTGAACCAATATCAGATATTACTCCTAGGCCTTTATCTCTCCATCTGCTTTTTTTAACTAAATAAGATGTTCCATTTCCATAAAACATTTTGCATTTATATATTTTGCCTAATGTTTTTTTTTTAATTAATTTATTAAGTTTTAATAAAATAGGTTCAAATCTATGATTATAAGCAGTATATAAAATAACTTTATTTTTGTTTGCATACTTATTTAAATAGAATAAATCTTTAGATGACTCTAGGAAAAGAGGTTTTTCTACTAAGATATGTTTTTTATTTTTAATGCAATAATTGATTATTTTAATTTTTTTATTATCGGGTACACATAACAATACAGCATCATATGCTTCTAAAGGAACATCAAAAATTGTTTTATAATCAGCATTTTTAAATTTATCTACTGAAAATACAAAATCTTTACCTAAGTATTTTTTCCTTTTTGTGCCCTGGACACCCATTCCTACTACAATGGCTCTCATAATTTTGAAGCTGTATAATAATTTGAAGAATCTTCTAACTGTTTAAGTTTTTTAAGAACTTCTTCTGGTTTAACTGCAACATTTCCTTCCATTTCGCATTCGCAGGAAGCTGCTAAAGATCCTAAGATACTAGCAATCAATATTGATTTACTTGCAGCTAAAGACAATGAGGCGTAAGCCAGCAGTGCATCACCTGCACCTACTGAGTCGATAGCCTTTTTTGTAAAACTTGGTAATGCAAATCCATTAGGATTGCTTTTCCCTGAAGCAAACAATCCACGCTCTCCTAATTTAAGAATTAAATTTTTGGGTTTTATCTGCATATCTAGCTGTGATGTTAAATTACTTATACTTGCATCCTGATCAGCTAAAGAAAACCTAGCCTCTTTTTCATTTGGAGTTATAAGGTCAAAGTTTTTAAAATCTGTTATATTCCCCCAACGAGTTGCCACCTGACTATCAGCAACTTTAAAAGTATTTTTTTTAATAGATGAACTTAATAAAGATATATTTGATTTATTGAATATACCATGTCTGAAATCACTAAAAATAAATACATCTGATTTATCTTTCGAAACTATTTTTTGTATTTTTTTAAGAATATTTGCAGAAATTGGTTGATTGTCTACTTTATCAATTTTTAATAAATTATAATTATTTGAAATAATAGTATTTTTATTAGTTGTTGGTCTATTTTTATCCAAAATAAAATTTAATTTAATTTTAGATTTTTTCATTTCACCTATAATAAAATTTTTTAACTCATCATTTCCTAATATCGTTGTAAAATTTACATTCGCTCCAGCTTCTTTTAGGTGTTTTGCCACTATTGATGCTCCACCTGTGTAATTTCTTGTTTCTTGATATAAAACGCTAGGAGTGGGGGTTTTAAGATAACCTCCTATCAAATTAGTTTTAGTATGTGTATCTATTATTGTATCTCCTAAAACGTGTACTTTTATCTTTTTAATTTTTTTTATTGTTTCTCTTAACATTTCAAACGATATTTTACTTCTTTGCATAAGATCTAAAAGTTTAAAATTGTCTATATCTGGTTTAGAAAGGTCTAAAAGTTTTGTTGATGAATATACTACATCACCAGGTGTAAAAATCATCTCGCCTCCGTAATTTTCAACTACTTCAGACTCTTCTTGTGTTGCGGGAGGCAAACCACCGGATGAATATTCAAAACCCTTTGCAAAATAGTCAGGATTTAATTTTTTTAAAATATTTAAAGATGTTTTGTTATTATCGATTGTTACATAATCAACCATTTCAAATGCGGCTAAATTTAAAGCTCTTATACCTTCTGGCACAAATGGTCTATACATCCCTTTTTGTATAAACCTGTCTGCAGTTATACTAACAACTAATATGTCAGCTTTAGATTTAGCATAAATTAAATGTCTAACATGGCCAGGATGAACTACATCAAAATTACCATGGCATAAAATAACCTTTTGTTTTCTAGGCCTTTTTCCTAAAATCTTACTCAAATTTGCTAGAGTGACAATTTTATTTGAGTATTTTCTGTTCAACTTTTTTTTTATCATCTTACATTTACCATATATCCAAACCAAGTTTTTGTAGCCTTTTTAATACTGTTTGGAGTCCATAACGGCGCTGCCTTCCAATTATTAATATCTTTAAGCATAATTTTTACTCCATTTTCAAATTTTATTTTTGGTTTCCAATTTAATTTTTTTTTAATTTTCTTAGGATTTGCACAAGTAATATTAGGTTCTCCAGGCCTTTTTGGTATATAGATCTTTCTTCCTCCTAAAATTTTAACTAAATAATTTATACTTTTTGGTTTTCCTGTTCCTAAATTAAATATTTCTCCAGAATAATTTGAAGAAGCTGCCTTATAAAAAGCTTCGACTACATCGGTAACATAAGTGAAATCTCTTTTTTGGTTACCGTTTCCTACTATAGTATAAGGTTTATTTTCTAGCTTCTGTTTAAAAAAAACTCCAAAAACAGCACCATAAACACCTGTAGTTTTTACTCTTGGACCATATGCATTAAATATTCTAATGGAAATTACTGGAAGTTTGTAAAGTTTATGCCAATGAAAACAAAGTTTTTCACCCATATATTTACTCATAGCATATGGATATAGTGGATTGATTTTATCTTTTTCTGAAGTAGGTACTTTTGCTAAGCCATAACAAGAAGAAGAAGCAGAATATATAAATTTTTTGACCGAAGCCTTTTTGGCTGCTTTTAATACGTTTGCAGTTCCAATAACATTTGTTTTTAAATATTTAATTGGGTTTTCTATTGATGGAACAATATCTCCAATACCAGCAAAATGGAAGACATAGTCGCATGACTTAAAAAATTTATGCTCAGGTTCAATTTTACATATATCCTTTTTTTGAAAATAAAAATTTTTATTTTTGAAATGTTTCTTAATATTTTCCAATCTTCCACCTGATAAATTGTCAATAACTTTAACTTTATAGTTTTTTCTTAATAAAAGATCTACCATATGACTTCCTATAAATCCTGCTCCACCAGTAACTACAGCTATTCTTTTAATGTTTTTCATTTTGCTTTAATATTTCTCATTCTATTAATGTTAAAATAAATATCTTTTTCAAAAGAATTTTTTAATAAATTTTTTTGAAAAGCCCTACATAAATCTTCAACAGCATTTTCAATTGATCTTTTTGGAAAATAATTCAAAATGTTTTTGATTTTATCTGAATTTATGTGATATGACCTATTATCATCAGATGGAACTTTTTCGATTTTAATTTCATCTTTTTCAGGAAATATTTTTTCTACTACTTTTTTAACTAGGTTTGCAATTTCAAGTATTGATAGATTTTGATAACCAACATTAAATATTTGATTGCTTATATTTTTTGAATCTGCATTGATTAATACATCTACTGCATCACAATAATCCATTATATGTAAGTTTGGTCTTAATTGATTTCCACCAAAAACTTTTATTATTCCTTTATTAACAGCAAAATTTGTAAGTATATTGACAGACAAGTCCAACCTTTGTCTTGGTGCATATCCACAGACTGTAGCAGGCCTAAAAATAACCCCTTCAAAATTTTTATCTGTATGTTTAAATAAAAGTGGTTCGCAAATTCCTTTATATTTGTTATATAAAGTTAATGGCACAAGAGGATGATCTTCTTTAACATCTTTCGCGTTAGAAATTCCATAAACAGAGCTAGTAGAGGCATATATAAATCTTTTTACTCCAGAAGCTTTTGCTGCCAAAACCATAGGCTCAAATGCATCAAGATTAATACTAGTAGATAGTTTTTCATCCAGAGCAAAACTTGTATCATTAGATATACAAGCTAGATTTATAAATACATCATGATTATCACTAGCCTTTAATAGTTTTTTATTATCTCTTATGTCTCCTTTAATAATTTTCAGATTTGGATTATTTTTTGGAAGAAAGCTATCACCAAAATACATAATGTCATATACAGTACATTGATAACCTTTTTTTAATAGTTCAGGAACCAAACAACTTCCTACATAACCAGCTCCTCCAGTAATAAATATTTTTTTAAAATTCATTTTTTATGTATCAATTTTATATCCTGCAGCTAGCGCATCTTTATAAAAACCTTTAACTGTCTCTAGTGAAAAATCTTCTAAATTTTTTTCTAAATAATCTAATTTATCTAAAATATTATGTGGCACTGTTATTATTTGACAACCAATTTTTTCTGCTTGAAAAATATTAAGCGTTTCTCTAGTACTTGCCCAAAGAACTTCTGACATTGGTTTTTTGGAAGATATATTAATTGACTCTTTCATAATTTCAGATGGATCTGTTCCAGTGTCCGCAATTCTCCCTGCAAAAACAGATAAAATTGCAGGAGTTGATTTATCTAATATTTTAACAACTTCTCTTATCTGATTAAGGGTAAAAATCGCAGTAATATTACAAATAATGCCTTTGGAAGATAACTTTTCAATCAGTCCTATAGTACTTTGTTTTTTTGTATTTGTAATTGGTATCTTAACATTAACATTTTTACCCCATTTTGATATTTCCTCAGCCTGTTGTTGCATTTCATTAATATCGTCAGAAAACACTTCAAAAGAAATTGGTTTATTTTTAATGTCTTTTAGTATTTCTAATGCAAAATTTTTATAATCTTTGATACCAGCTTTTTTCATTAGAGAAGGATTTGTTGTAAAACCTTTAATATAATTTTTCTCGTTCAATTTTTTTATAGAATCTCGATCTGCACCATCTGCAAATATTTTTATTTTTAAATCATTTAATTTTTTCATAGTCTGTTCTTTCAATAATATAATTTGTTGCTTCTATTAAATTTTTAAATGATGCATTTTGAGATTTAGGTTTTTTTTCTTCATAATTTCTATTTATAAATATTGTTTTACATCCAGCTCTTTTTCCACAAGTAATATCTATAGCTCTATCTCCAACCATATAACTTTTTTTTAAATTAATATTATGAACTTTTGCAGCTTTAATTAACATTCCTGGTTTTGGTTTTCTACATATACAAAATTGTTTAGAAGTATGTGTACATGTATATATATTTTTAATACTTGTTTTTTTTTTTAAAATTTTATGCATTTGATTAAGTTTTTTTTTAGGTAATATTTTTTTTCCAACATCTGGTTGATTTGTTACAACAAATATTTTAAATCCAACTGAGCTTAATTTTTTGACACATTGTTTTGAATGTTTATAAATTTTGAAATTTTGAAGGCTTAATGGAGCATATCCTTTTTTATTTTTTATTATAGATTTAACCAAAACCCCATCTCTATCTAAGAAAACTGCTTTATTTAAATTTACCATTTAGTTTTAACTTTTTGTAACAATGGGTGAGAAACTAAACAGTGCCATATAATTGTCTGAAAAGACTCTGCAAATGGAGTTATAAATTTTTTTTGTATTGTTGGTACTAAAATTACACAGTCACCTTTTTTTTTTGTAAAGCCTCCATCATTACCAACTATTCCAAAGACCTTTGAATTTGTTTTTTTTGCAAACTTAATGGCTTCTACCAAATTTAGGCTAACTTTTTTTTTAATACTTCCTCCTCCCACTGATAAAATAAATATTGCATCTTTTTTATTTAATTTTGATATTTTGAGCCATTCTACAAATGATGAGTTCCATCCATCATCATTTATTCTTGCAGTAAGTTCAGAAGTATTGTCAGTGGGTGTATAAGACTCTATTTTACATAATTTTCTAAAATCATTTACTGCATGAGATGAATTTCCTGCACTTCCACCAACTCCTAAAAAAAAAATCTTCCATTTTTTCTTTTTATTTTCAAAATTTCTTTTGCTAATTTTTCAATTTTATTTTTATCTACAATTTTTGAAAGATTTTTAATACCATTAAAATATTCAAGTGTATGTTTGCTGCTTTTTATCATATTTAATTTTACTTATTATTTTCCAGTTCTTTTTTAAGCTCATCATACTCTTTTATTCTTGCTCTCATTAAATTTATCGTTATTTTAGTTTTTGTAGAAATACCTTTGGGTGTTAATAAGTATAAATAACTTAATTTTTTTGGATTTTTTTTAAAATATTTTAACTTCAACATACCTCTTTCTTGAAGACCTTTAAGACAATAATTAAGCTTTCCAAGGCTAAAACCTAGTTCTTTAGCTAACTGTCTTTGAGAAAAGTTTGGAAACTTTTTTACTACTCTAAGTACACTAAATTCATTTGAATCAATTGGTTTTTTTGTCATACAATTATAAATATCGTTCAATTATTGAACTGTAAAGATATTATTTTATATCCAAAATTAACAATTATTTTACAAATTTTACTTTACAGTTCATAATCTGAACAGTATAAAACATTTATACCGAAGTATTGGTGGGAAATCAGTGTGAAATTCATTGGCTCTTCCTGGAACCGTAAAGTCGGAGCGCCACCCGGTAGAGACCGATGTTGAATGAGGGCCAGGAAAAGTCTAATTCTGCAATTTTAATATTAACAGCGGCATTAATTTTAAACTTCTATTTCTTTAATAGAAGGTTTGGAGGTAAAGTCGAAGTGTTAAAAAATGTATTTATTGTTTTTATCTGTTTAATTATCTTTTCAAGTTTAAAAGTTAATGCACTTGAAAAATGCAAATGGGATAATAGAAAAGGTATTCCATGTGTTGTTATTAAAAAAACTCCTAATAGTTCTGCTTACAATGAAGAAAATATAAACAAAATCGTAATAACAAAACAAAATATAATCAATTCTGGAGCTCAAGATACTAATGATATTCTTAAATTAATTTCTGGATTAGATGTATTTCAATCGGGACCAAAAGGTCAATCAACTTCTATTTTTACAAGAGGATCTGAGTCAAATCATACGCTTGTTTTATTAAATGGTGTTGCGATAAATGACCAATCAACTACTGACGGACTACATGATTTTGGTCAAGATTTTGTTCATACTATCCAACAAATAGAGATTTACAAAGGATCAAATGGTGCGCATTTTGGACCTAGTGCAATAGCGGGAGCTATAAATTTTATAACAGATATAGATTACACTAACAGTTACTCTATAAGTGGTTTTAACAGTGACAACAATTCTTTAGACGGCAATTTTACTAAAATTACAAATAATGGATGGCATTTAAATTTAAAAGGTGGAGCAACACAAAACAAAACAGATAGTTCAATTGCTAAAGGAAATGAAGATGATGGAATGAAAAATTATCAATTAAATTTGAACGCTAATAGGTGGTTAAATGAAAATCTTAAATTTAAATCAACATTGTATTCAAGGCAAACTAAAGCTGATTACGATGGGAGCGCAACAAATGAAATAGGCTATGTATCAGATAATAAAATGTATGCGGTTCAAACAGGTTTTGAATATAATACTAAAGATACTGAAAATAATTTAATATTTCATTATCAAAATTATGACAGGGAGTATGAAAACGGAGGATATTTAGATGAGTATTACAGTGAGTCATTAGTGGCAAAAGGGGAGAGAAAAGTTATAGCTAATGAAAAATTTTCTTTTGGTTATGGAGCTGAGTATAAATATGATTGGGGAAATTTTGAAGATAGAGGCAGTTATTCTGCTTCAACAAAGGGACATATGAAAGATTTAGGTTTTTTTTCAAATTTAGGATTTAAAATAAATGAAAATCAAATATTTTCTATTTATGGAAGGACTGATGATCATAATACCACAGGTACTAACGAAACTTATAAGTTTAGCTTCACTCGAATTTTTGAAGATTTTAAATTTATTGCGACGCATTCTACAGGCTTAAGAAATCCAAGCTTATATGAATTATATGGAAGCAATAGTAGTGGATATAGTGGAAATACAAAAATCGCTCCTGAAAAAAGTAAAACTAATGAACTATATGGTGAATATTTTTTTTCTGAAAATTTAAAATTATCTTCTACAGCATATAGAACATCAATATTTGATAGAATCGAACAGAATTCGTCTTGGACTTCAGTTGAGAATAAAAAAAGTGATATTAATCAAGAAGGCCTAGAGAGTGAGTTATTTTTAAAATATGGAGATAATAGTTATTCTTTTTTTACTCATTTTGCAAAAAGTAGATCTGCAACCGAAGGTCCGCAATCCAGAAGACCAGATTTATCATATGGTCTGAATTATTCTAAAGAAATAAACACAAGCTTATATGGGCCGTTAAATTTATATTTAAATTATAAATATACTGGAGATTATATTGATTGGGATGGATCAAAAAACTCATTTCAGAAAAGTACCGATATAGTTGATTTATCAATTAAAAAAAAATGGTTTAATAATATAATGGCAATAAATTTTACAAATTTACTTAATGAAAGATACGAAAAACCAGCTACCTATAGTCAAGATGGCAGACAGCTTAGATTAAAAATAACAAGTTTGTTCTAGCAAAGTTGTATTTAATTATAGAATTTAGTAAAAAGACTTATGAATTACATAAAAATATCAATAGGTATATTTCTTGCTTTAGCAGTAAGTCGTTTTGTACCTCATCCACCAAACTTTACTAGTTTATTGGCTTTAAGTTTTTATGTTCCTGCATTATTAGGTGTAAAATTTTTACCAGTTTTATTGTTAAGCTTTATTATTACTGATTATTTTATTGGATTTCATGGAGTAACATTATTTACTTGGGGAAGTGTTTTATTTATAGGATTAATTTCTAAATATTTTATAGGAAATTTATATAAAAGAATTGGAGGAGCTTTAGTAGGAGCTATAATATTTTTTGTAGTAACTAATTTTGGGGTTTGGTCATTAGGCTCTTATGGATATTCGTTACAAGGTTTGGTAACTTGTTATACTCTAGCGATACCTTTTTTTGCTTATAGTATTATATCTACTTTTATATTTTCAGCTTTGATTGAAAGTTTATATAAAATAAGGTTATTTAAGAGCTTTTTAAAATTAGCTAAGTAGTTTTTTGAGCAAACTATTAGGACTATAATTAAACTTAATTTGAATAAATTAAAATCATGAATATTATTAATTCTTATGAGTCAAAATCACTAAATAATTTTAATTTACACAACAAGAACTTATTTTTAAATGATAAAAAAAAAAGAACAAAAGTATTTCTAATCGAGTTCAACGGTTGGCAAGCAATTCATATTATTTTCTCATATTTAGTAAATTATTTTAAAAATGAAAGAAATTGCAAAATTATAGCTTATGAGTGTTATGATCTATTAAATCGAGTAGATCCCCCGTGGTATAAAAAATATTTCTGGAAAATTGGATCTAAACTATATTTAAAAACTTTCAAAATATTTAAATTTCTTGGAACAGATAAATTTATTAAACCAATATATAATGAAAAAATTAATTTAGATGCTGAAAAAATAGCTTATTATTTTTTAAAGAATAAACCATCATTAAAAAAACTTGAAAATTTTAGAATTAAAAATATTTGGGTAGGAGATTTAATCTACGATAGTTACTTAAAAAAATATGCATTAGCTTCTATTGACCTAAACTCAATCCATTTTGTAACATTTTTTAAGAACAGTATTAAGCTCTACCTTTTTTGGTATAATTTTTTAAAAAAGAATAATGTAGAAGGAATCTGCGCTTGTCATTCAGTCTATTTAACAGGCATTCCTCTAAGAGTTGCAAATAATTTTAATATTAGTTGCTATTCAATAACAAGCATGAATTTAGGTTTAGTTAATATTAGTAGAGCAATTTCATACAGTAAAAAAATCAATGGTACAGACATTCAATTTAAATATTTTAAAAAGATATATAGAAATTTTTCTAAAAAAAGTAAAAAAAAATGTTTAGTACAGGGAAAAAAAATTTTAAAAGATTTTGCTAGTGGTAAAAAAAAATATTTTTATTTAAAAAAAAAAGGATCATCTAAAATTAAAATTAAATTCCAAAAAATTAATAAATCTAAGCCTAAGGTAGTGATATTTGCTCATGATTTAATAGACAGTCCACACGTTTATGGAAATCATTTTTTTACAGATTTTAAAGAGTGGTTCAAATTTTTAGATAAAATTATTAAAAAAACAGATTATGATTGGTATATAAAAGAACATCCTTCATCAAGCCAACAAACTAAAGATGAAATTAATAAATTAATTGAAAATAATAAAAATTTAAAATCTCTAAATAAAAAATTTCCAAATAGCTTGCTAAATAAAATTGGAGTTAGGTTTGTACTAACTGTATATGGAAGTGTGGCATCAGAACTTCCAATTTATAATATTAATGTAATTAACGCATCTAGAAATAATCCACATTTTAAATATAATTTTTGTGTAAATCCAAAAAATATTTCTGAATATAAAAAAATTTTATTAAATTTAAAAAATTTTAAAAAAAAAATTAAATTAAATGATTTATATATTTACCATTATATGAAATATTCAGTTTTTAAAAATAATCTTTTTTTTAAAAAACCAGAAAAATATTTTAAGATTGTTAATGGTCGACCATTTCAATACACTAACAAAATATATGAAAAATGGTTAAAGGAATTTAATATTAATACACATAATTACATTGAAAAAAATTTAAAAAAATTTATAAAATCCAAAAATTATTTTTTTTTAGATACTTTGTAAAAAAAAATATAGTATAAATGTTGTAAATCAAAATGATAATAAATAATAATATAATTCAAAAATTTAGAAAATATATCAATAATAGAATTCTTAGAACACCTGGTGTTGAATTTTTATTAAAAAATAACAATTTAAACGATAGAAAAAAACATATTAATTTTTGGATTAACAAAGCAAAAAATAAAAAATCATTCCAAAAATATTTTTTTTCTGAAAAAGATACAAATAATAAAAAAATTAGTTTTAAAATCTTAGAAAATAAAAATTATTTAATTAGTGATGAAATTTTTAAGTCCCTTGCAAGTAATGGAATTGTAATTTTAGAAAATGCATTGCCTGATGAAGAGAGAAATGAAGTGATTGATTTTTTTAGTGATTTGAGAGAAAGAAATTTCAAAGATAATAGGTGGTTAAAAGAACCAAATGACCCTGGTTTTTTCAAAGAAGTTGATGAAATAATGGGTGAAACTGTCATCAAGAACTTTAAAGAGTTAAATAATCTGAGTAATCAATTTTCAAAAGAAATTTACGGAAAGTTAGTAGAACCAACTGTTCAATTTAGATATTTGAAACAGACTAAAGAAAAAAGAGAAGAAAAAGTTAAAGGAGCCTCATATTTGCATACCGATCGATTTTTACCACATTTTAAAATCTACTATACTCCATATGAAATAACAAATGACGATGCTCCATTGGAATATGTTTTATCATCTCATAAAATAAATGAAAATTTTATAAATTTTTATCTACAAGCTAAAAACTTTGATGAGACTGATGAATTATTTAAAACTTTTCAATTAGAAACGAAAACAGTTTGTGTGCCAAAAAATAGTCTTTATATAGCTTTTACTAATGGATTTCATAAAAGAACACCTTTCAATAATAAAAGTGAAAGGGCTCTAGTATTTTTACAGTATGTTCAGAGATTTAATAAATTTGATTATTTATTTTAAATAGAAATTTTTTTTATTTTATTAAGATATAATAAAATTTATTTAATATTTTCCTTTTTAATACAATTAACTATGTAATTTATATCCTTTTTATTTAGATCATAAGAAGATGGCAAAATAATAATTTTTTCGAAAATTTTCTTAGTAATATTTTGTTTCGAAATATATGCAGTGTCGAAATTTTTCAATAAATTTAGAGGCCAAAATCCAGATCTAACTTCAATTCCTCTTTTTTTTAACTTTTTACCTAAGTCACGGACTTTATTTTTACTACTTTTATTAAATAGTACTGAATTTAACCAAAACACAGGTTTAGAATTTTTAATTAATTTTTGACCAAAGCTTAAATTTTTTTTCTTTAAAATTCTAAAATAATTTTTTCCTACATTAATTTTTTTTTTTAATAATTCCTTATTAAATCTTTCTATTTGAGCTCTAGCGATTGAGCCTAGAAGATGCGGCATAAGGTAATTGTAACCTTCGCCTACTACATAATATTTTTTCCAATAAGGATCATTTGATTTTCTAAACGGTGCAGCTCTAGAAGCAAGCAAACTTATATTATTAAAAATAGTTTTATTACTTGTTGATATTACAGCTCCTTCACCCACACCTATCATTTTTTCAGATCTTATGGATGTAACGTTTATATCTCCAAAAGTTCCAACTATTTTGTTGTTTAATTTTGCACCCAAAGATTCACTAGTGTCTTCAATTATTTTAATATTTTTTTTTTTACAGATTTTAACAATTTTCATAGTATCTTTTGCTGGAAATCCATAAACATGAACAAGCTGTAGTGCTTTTGGTTTAAATTTTTTTATAGCTTTTAAAACCAAATTATAGTCTAGGCCAAAAGTATCTTCCTCAATATCTACTAAAATTGCTTTAGCGTCACATTGTGAAACAGCAGATAAATTTGAGACACATGTGTAATTAGGCACTATTACTTTATCATTTTTCTTTACTCCCAAGCTTTTAAGTGCCAAATGTAGAGCAGCTGTTCCACTTTGGACTGCTAAAGAATATTTATTTTTCGTAATTTTAGAAAATTTACTCTCAAAAATTTTTGTATTTGACCCATTTGATGAAAGCCAAGTAGTTTTCAATGCATTTAATACATATTTCTTTTCCAAATTTGACAAATTTGGTTTATTAATTAGGTATTTCATATTTTTGTATATATTTAGTATATATTTTACAAAATTACTAATGAATATTAATAATGAGACTCGAAAATATTAAAAAAAGATTAATCAGAAAATTTAAATTTTTACAATTAAAAAAAAAAAGCTCTAAACTTAGTAGATTATATAAAAAATTATTAAAATCTAAGTTAAATATATATGATATTGGAGCCGGTCAAAGAATATTACCAGAAATTATAAATTTTGATGGAGTTTCAAAAATACATCTTGTAGACCCAAATAGAAATATAAATTATTCTTATAATCAACTTAAAAATTATTTTTCTGATCATAAAAATATTTTTAGATTTCAAACTGGAATATCCAATAAAACAAAAACTCAAAAGTATTATGAAAGTAGAATTTCAACTATTTCAACATTTGCTTTAAATAGTAAAAAATCAAAAAAATACTCAAAATTTTATAGCTCAAAACCACGTAAACAAGTCGTTTACAGTTTTAAAGATTTTTTAAAATTAAATAAACTGCAAAAACCAGATGCAATAAAAATTGATGTGGAAGGTTTGGAATTAAAAGTATTAAATTCTGTTTTAAGTTGTTCTGATCCTTTTTTAGTTCAAATAGAAGTTAATATTAATAATCCAATATTTAATGAAAGTTTTAGTTCAATCAATAGTATAATGAACAAAAAAAACTATTTTTTATATACATTATTTCCTAGTTATGGAGACTATAATTTTGCATCAAATCAAAGTATTACTAGTAATAACGTAAATCTTAGTGATATAGAAACTAACTTTAATAAAAAATATTTACTTCAATCAGAGTGCTATTATGTAAAAAATGTATCTAATTATAGTATTAAAAATTTTATTTTAATTTCAGGGTTCGGACTATCTAGTTTATTTTTAGAAAAATTGAAAAAAAATAAAAAGAAAATAAATTTTCAACAAAGAAAAATTTTAACAAAAATTTATAATCTTATTAAATAGTTTTGATGAAAATAATTAATAAAGAAACAAATAAAAAACCCTTAATCACAATAATAACAGTTGTATTAAATGATGAAACTAATATTGAACAAACTATTTTAAGTATTCTAAATCAAAAGTATAAAAATATTGAATACATAATCATAGATGGTGATTCAAAAGATAAAACATTAGAAGTAATAAAAAAATATAGTAAGCAAATCTCCTACTGGCAATCAGAAAAAGACCAAGGTTTATATGATGCCTTCAATAAAGGATTAGAAAAGGCTAATGGAGATTTAATTGGTTTTGTAAACTCAGGAGATTTATTAACAGAAAATTCATTAGAATATTTAGTAGATTATTATAATAAATTTGAAGATGTAGATTTTTTCTTTGGCTCAGTAAAAAAACATTGGGGTATATTACATGGTTATAAAAGATGGAAGATTCATTTTACTTGGGGGTTTTATTCCAGTCATTCGACAGGTTTTTACATAAAAAAAGAAGCTGCAAAAATAGTAGGAAAATATAATTTAAAATATAAATTTTCTTCAGACTACGATTACTTTTATCGTATGATTGTCAGACATAAATTAAAAGGTATTGGGACGAAGAAGAATGAATTATTTGGATATTTCAAAAGAGGAGGATATTCAAGCCAACATAAGTTTTTCGATCATTTAGTTGAATGTACAAGAATCAGGTTAGACAATAATCAAAATAAATTTATTGTTTTAATTACAATTATCATAAAATTCATATTCAATCACAAAAGGTTATAAGAAATTGATTACAGATAATTTAAAACAAAAAAGAGCCTTAATTTTTATATTTAAGTCTAATATTAAAAAATGAATATATTGGTTACAGGTGTTGCTGGATTTATTGGGTTTAGTTTGGCTGAAAAATTACTTAAAAATAAGATATATAAAGTTTATGGGATAGATAATTTTGATGATTACTATTCTATAAAACTAAAAAAAAAAAGAATTAAGATCTTAAATAAATATAATAATTTTTTTTTTAAAAAAGTAGATATTACTTCTAATAAAATTTTTAATTTTAATAAAAATAAAAAATTTGATATAGTTTTCCATTATGCTGCCCAAGCAGGAGTAAGGTATTCACTGATTAATCCAGAAAAATATATAAATACTAATATTTATGGATTTATAAAATTAATTGAAAGTTTAAATAAATCTAAAATAAAAAAAATAATTTATGCTTCCTCAAGTTCAGTATATGGAGATACAAATACTTTTCCAACTAATGAAAAAACACTATTAAATCCAAAAAATATTTATGGCTACTCAAAAGTAATTAACGAAGAATTATCAAAGTACTATTTTGAAAATCTAAAAATTCCATTCATAGGATTAAGATTTTTTACAATTTATGGGGCATGGGGAAGGCCCGACATGTTAATATTAAAGTTGTTAAAAGCTAATTATTACAATAAGAAATTTGAGCTTAACAATGGAGGTGACCATTATAGAGATTTTACTTCAATAGAGGATGTTAACAATATTGCTTTCAAGCTTATAAAAAAAAGAATAAACAAAAATATTATATTAAATATTAGCTCCAATAAGCCCATATATATTAAAACTTTAATAAATAAAATTAAATTTTATAAAAAAAATTTAAAAATTAAAAAAATAAAAAAAAATAAAGCAGATGTTTATAAAACTCATGGCGATAATAAACTATTATCCAAATTTATTGGATATAAAATTAGAAGAAAATTTGATAATGATCTGTTTAGAATAGTCAAATGGTTTGATATGGTAAAAAAAGATAGATATTTTTAATTATTTGTTTATAGAAAGGCTCCACTTAAAATATAAAGATGTTTTCAGTTTTAAAAAGTTTAGATGATAAAACAAAATTTAGATTGAGAATAATAATAATCTTATCTTTTTTTACAATTTTTTTTGAATCTTTAAGTATTATTTCAATTTTTCCTGTCATAAAAACATTTATAGACCCAGGTTATTTAAGCGAAAAAATAACTTTTATTAATTTTTCTAACTTTAATTTTATGGAAATTAATGTAATTGTTTTTACAAGTTTATTTTTAATATTTCTATTTAAAAATATTTTTCTTTACCTAATCAATTTAATGCAAGCTAAAATTACACATTTTGCCATCTATAATATGACTTCATATTTTTTTCATGGTTATTTAAAATTAGATTATAGAGAATTTACATCAAAAAATAGTTCTGAACTGATGAGAAATGTTATTGAAAATATTAGAATATTTTTTGAAGTTTACTTTAGACAAATAACATTACTAATAACTGAACTATTTATAATTTTGATATTAGTTTCTGTTTTGTTTTATATTCAACCATTGGCTACCATAGTTTTCTCTGCAGTTTTCTCAATATCTGGATTATTACTTTATTTGATTTTTAAAAAAAGATTAGAGGAATATGGAAAAAAAAATAATGAATTATCAACAGAAAAATTTAAAAATTTAAACCATGGTTTTAATTCTTTTAAAGATATTGTAATAACAAACTCAGAAAATTTTTTCTTAAGAATTTTTAATAATACTATTAGAAGAATAGCTGATATTGCTTATAAAACTGAAGCAATACACTCGCTACCTAAATCATTTGTTGAAGTTACCGGTATATTAATAGTTGTTGTGCTTGTTTTTTTAAATATTGAAGAAGGTAACAATAATCTTAATGAAATTTTGCCTGCTCTGAGCTTATTTGCACTAGCGGGCTTTAGAATGATGCCTTCCGTTCATAAAATACTTAATGCAATTCATAGACTTAAATTTCATAAACCTGTTACAGAATCATTAACAAATGAAATCAAAAGATTTAAAAATTCTGAGGATATTAAATTAAAAGATAAAGATATTGTTGAATTTAAAAAAAGTATTGATGTAAGCAATTTAAACTTTTCATACTCAAGTTCAAATAAAGTTTTAAATAATTTAAATTTTAAAATTAATAAAGGAGATTTTATATTGATTTTAGGTCGTAGTGGTTGTGGAAAAAGTACTTTAATAAACGTACTATTAGGATTCTTAAAACCTCAAAATGGAAATATATTGTGTGATGGTAAAGAGATATATAATAATTTATTTCAATGGAGGAAATTAGTTTCAGTAGTTCCACAAGATATTTACTTAGCTGAAGAAACTCTTTTGGCCAATATAGCATTTGGTATTAATGAAAGTGAAATAGATTTGAAAAGGATAAATAAAATTATTGAAATTTGTGAATTAAAAGATTTTGTAAATTCTTTGCCAAATAAAATTTATACATCTGTTGGAGAGAAGGCATTTAAAATTTCTGGCGGTCAAAAACAGCGAATTGCAATTGCTAGAGCTCTTTATCGTGAAAAGGATATAATTTTCTTAGATGAAGCAACTAGTGCTTTAGATAAAAGCACTGAAGAAGGTTTTATTAAAAATTTATTAGAGGCCTTTAAAGGAAAAACAATAATTATGGCATCCCATAGACAGTCCATAATTCAATATGCTAATAAAATATATCAGTTTGAAAATGAAAATTTAGTAGAAGTGAAAAAATGAAAAAAGGAAAAAAAGTTTTATTATATGGGGCAAAATCTACTGCCTTAATTGTATCAAAAATGTTAGAGGAAAAAAAAATTAATGTATTTAGAATTTTTGATAAATATTTAAATAAGCCATCATTTAATACAAATATAAAATTTTCAAACAAAGATAATGAATTTGAAAAGTTTGCAAAAGATTGTACTCATTTTTTTGTATGTATAGGAATGATGGATGGAAAAATTAGAACTTTTATATCAAAAAAATTAAAAGAATTGAAATTAAAAGAATTATCTATTCTAAGTGACTATGCTGTAGTAGATAAAACTGCAAAATATGGAGATGGAACGTTAATAATGCCCAATGCAGTTGTGCATAAATTCACAAAACTTGGAAATAATTGTATGTTAAATGTAAATTCTGTTGTTGATCACGAATGTGAAATTGGAGATGGAGTTCATATAATGGGTTCAAGTTATCTTGCAGGAAGAGTAAAAGTAAATAATTTTGCGTCCATAGGAGCAAATGCAACAATTTTACCTGATATTGAAATTGGAGAAAATGCAATTGTAGGCGCAGGATCTGTGGTTACAAAAAATGTTAAAAAAAATGAAATTGTCGTAGGTAATCCAGCTAAATTTTTTAAATATAATAAAAAAAAATTTGATTATAATATTTAAATTGTGATTAGAATTGGTTTTATAATAAATTTTGGTAAGAATAGTTGGTTAGGAGGTTTCAATTATTTTGCCAATTTATTTAGATTTATATTAAAACATCCAAACAGAAAAATTGAACCAATCATAATCACAGATAACAAACAAAATATTAACAAAGAAAAAGAATTTAAAAATATTAAAGTTATAGAATCTAATATAGTTTCTCAATCAAATCCTTTCAACAGGATTACAAATAAATTACTGTTTATATTTTTTGGAAAAAATTCTCATTTAGATAAATTTTTAATAGAAAATAAGATAGATGCATTATCTCACTCAGGCCCCACTGGAAGATATAGTAAAATTAAATCTTTTCCTTGGATACCTGATTTTCAAGAAATAAATCTTCCAAAAAATTTTTCTTTAAAGGCAAGATTATTAAGAAGAATAAGTCATTATAATAATATAGTTAATTCGACCAAAATAATAGTAAGTAGCAATGCTGTTAGAGAGGATTTAAAAAAAATATCTATTATGGGTTATAAAAAAAGTGAAGTAATTAAACATGTCAATTATGTAATTCCAAAAAAAAAAATAAAATCAATAAATTATTTAAAAAAAAAATATAAAATTAATAAGAAGTTTTTTTTACTTCCAAATCATTATTGGATTCACAAGAACCACACAGTTGTATTAAATGCCTTAAATTATATTACAAAAAAGGACTTTATTATTGTGTCAACTGGTAGATGCTACGATCACAGAGATCCCAATTATTTTAAAACTTTTAAAAATAAAATATATGAATTGAAATTGCAAAATTATTATAAAATTATTGGTATTGTACCTTTCGAAGATTTATGTAGTTTAATTTATAATTCTTTAGGAGTGATAAATCCCTCAGTGAGTGAAGGTTTCCCTAATTCTGCCGAACAAGCAACACTTCTTGGAAAGATTGCAATTTTGTCTAATATTGATGTACACCGTGAAGAGAGAAAGAAAAATTATTTTTTTTTCGATCCACAAAATTATAAACAATTAGCTAAGTTATTAACTCAAAATACTAAAATATCTAAATCCATACAAAACTACGAAATAAATAATTCTTATTTAGAAAAAAAATATATAGACAAATATCAAAATTTTATTTTAAAAAACATTAATTAATAATTTCTTTTATTAATTTATAATACTTATAACAATTTTTATTATGATCATAAATAAAAGTACTTTTGTACGCAGAATTAATTAGTTTTGTATTTTTTTTAAAATTATTTATTGCATTTGCTAAATTTTTAGTATCATCTATTTTTATTAGTTGACCTAGTTTGCCATTTTTTAAAATTTCTTTTGGGCCAGTTGGACAATTAGTTGATATTATAGATTTTTTTAAAAACATTGCCTCTATTAATACATTTGGCGAACCTTCAAAATTAGATGAAAGTACAAAAATATCTGATTGTTTTATGTAAGGATATGGATTTTTTTTATAACCTATTAGTTTGACAATATTTTTAAGTTTATTTTTGTATATATAGTTTTTCAACTTAAAATAATTTATTCCTTTTCCTAGAATTAATAATTGAATATCTAGTTTTTTTTTAAGCAAGTTAATAGCTTTTAAAATTAAAATTTGATTTTTTTGATCTGTTAATCTTCCAATATTAATTAATTTTAATTTTTCTTTTCTAAAAATTTTTTTTGTTTTGACATTAGAAAGTAAATTAATTTTTCTAAAGTCAAATGGATTATAAATACATATGCTTTTAATATTATATTTTTTATCTACTTCTTTTTTGAACTCATAGCTGTTAACAATTACTCTATCTGAAAGCTTAATAAAAAAACTAAAAATTAAATTTTTAAAATAACTATGACTCCATCCTGAAGGCGAAGTATTCATTCTCGTAATTATTTTAATTTTATAAAATAAACATATTATCAATGCGTATATATTTGCTTGAAATGAAATAACTGAAGTATTTTTATTTTTTATAATTTCCTTAAGTAGCAAAATTAAACAAAATAAATATTTTTTGTATCTTCCTGAATTTTTTAAATTGACCTTTTTTGGATATATAATCTCTATTTTTTTATTAAATTGTTCCTTTTTTTTATCATCTGAACATATTACCTTTATATTTAATCCTTTTGAGGATAGGTAATTAGAAATTAAAAACAAATTTTTTTCAACACCGCCGTCCTCTATAGACGGATTAAAAATTATTAACTGTTTCATTATTTGATGGTATATAGTACTTTAAATTATTTAATCAAATAAAACTCTAGTGAAA